>Ga0207997_1000019_pt1 | contig 69540 bp, 115 predicted proteins | sample AntAceMetag02UKN_FD_184777 | JGI IMG/M metagenome (GOLD analysis project Ga0207997, IMG submission 184777) | Saline lake microbial communities from Ace Lake, Antarctica - Antarctic Ace Lake Metagenome 02UKN (SPAdes) (version 2) | ecosystem: Environmental > Aquatic > Non-marine Saline and... | reverse complement strand
CTGATGGCATACGTTGAAGGGCGATCGCAGGAGTTCTTGCCAGCGTAGGATCGATTGTGGAGGAGGTGGAATCTAAATGGCGACCGAGACGCTTAGGCCGAATGCGGCGGGTGATGAGACAGCCATTGCCGATCAATATCCTGACTCAACAGCGCACTGGGATAAGGTGGATGAAGCAGTCGCGGATGACGATACTACTTATCTGCAAGATGTAGGTGGAACCTATGCCCGCGACTTTTACAATATACCAGATTCGGTAGGAAGCGGAACGATAAGTTCCATCAAAGTTTATGCTGACGTGAGATGTACTGGCGCACCAGCGCAAGCCAGCGTAAAAATCGTCATCAAGTCTGGTACTGGAACAGGTGCGCCAGACACAGCCGATGAAGGCAGCGAATTGACTATTACCACTAGCTATGTTCTCCGCTCAGAATCATGGGCCACGAATCCTGCCACCTCCGCTGCTTGGACTTGGGATGAAATAGACAAGCTGCAAATTGGTATCTCTATGAGGAAAGCCTCAATAGTCCCTGAGGCAAGTCGGTGCACCCAAGTCTACGTCGAGGTGGATTATACGGCAGGTAGCGCAACCAGCATCAAGACAGTCATGGGCGTACCAATCGCTGACATCAAGACAGTCAACGGGGTAGCAATCGCAGATGTGAAATCATTCATCGGAGTATCGACGTAGGATAGGAGAAGACAATGGCTGACTACAGGAAAGTATTTGGTAGGATTGTTACTGATGCTGAAGGAGCGGTAGGCGGAGTTTCCGTAAATGTCTATCAGCCTGGCACAACGACAGCGATCACTCTAAAGGCAAACAAGGCTGGGACAGAGGCCAAGGCTAATCCGTTTGATACTGACGCTAACGGTATCTGGGCATTCTTCACAGACACAGATGCTCTTTCTGGAGTGGACTACGAAGTTGACATCGTGTTCTCTAAGAGTGGGCTAGACTTCTCGAATATGAACGTGATGTACGAGAACGTGACGGTTCCAGGCGGATTCTAGGCCGCTTCATAAGGAGGAGTGCGAATGTCATCTGCAGTAGCGACTCAAGGATTACCGCTCGGTGAAGGAGTTGGGATTGTCACACACCACTCGGGATGGACTCAGGCTACGTTTGGAGAAGTACCAGAGAAGACTCTCGTTCCTAGTGCCCCTGTGATCGATTCTATGGCCGCTCCAGACCAGACGGCTGGCATTCTGGTACTAAGTATCACCCTGCCGACTACAGACACTGGTGGCAACGCCCTAGCGCAGTCTGAGATCGTTAAGATTCGTATGCACCACAGCACGAGTTCCGGTGTCGATACTGGCGACTCGTATGTTGACTTCCCTCCCGGCGTAACTATCCAATGGGGTCCAGGAGATGTTGTTGCCCACTACGCTGCTATCCGCGTCCAAGATACTCACGATCATTGGTCTGTACTCTCGAATGAGAAATCAGCTACAGCGAATGCGGGAACAGAGCCTGAGTACGATGGTCTCTGGGCTCACCGGCTTGGGAAGGATTCTGTGTGGACAGAGGACTCTCCGACTACTGATGATGTTGCATGGTCGAACGTAACTCTCTACTGGAAGGATAACAAGTATGCGATAACGGACGGCAACACTAACAAGACGTACATTTGGTGGGACCACAGCAGCACTACAACATTCCAGACATCGGATACGAAGCCGACTTTAACGTTTGAAGACATCCTAGTGGCTACGACTGATGCAGGGATGCTGTACCTGACAATGTACTCCCCGATGGTGCTTGCTGACTTCATTCGTGCTGGAGTGCTTGAGTCTACGAACTGGACTACCACGGCTGGATCGTACTTTGATCTCGATGCAGGGACGATCAAGCTCGGGGGATCAGATGATCCTTCATTCGCAGTCGACGCAGCCGGCTTGATTACAGCAAAAGCAGGAACAGTTGGCGGATGGACACTCGCAGCGACGACCTTAACTGGCGGCGATCTAACGCTCGACTCTGGGAACACGAAGATCATAGCTGGCACGGGTGATGATATTGTCATCATAGACGCAGCTGACGCTGATTATCGTCTAGTAATTGGAGATGCTGTATATGCAGACGCTCCATTCTCTGTACAGAAGGATGGGAAGTTCTATCTCGGTGGAGTTGCTGGCAATTTGCAGTGGACTCCATCTCCAGCGGCTCTAATAGTTACGGCGATTTATGCCTCTGCCGCTACATCTGTGGAACGGATTACAATCGCTACTGCTGACCTAAAGGCAGTAGACGCCTCTAACAATACTCGTGCCAATTTCAGCAGCACTGATATCACGCTGTACGACGCTACTCCTACGCTGATTGCTTTTATCCCGACAACTTCAGGGGTTACTCACGCTACGAATCCATTCTTTGTACATGCCCAAGTAACTGTCGACAACAAGTTGGTCGTTGGATCATCGGCCATTGACAATCCATCGCAAGCTCTGCACGTCACAGGGACAGGTCTCTTCACAAGCACAGTAGTCGTCGGAGACCATGGCGAAAGCACGACCCCGAGCGTCGTCAACGTCCTCTTCTACACGGCTGGTAATATTCCAACTGCAAGTACGACTCCACGTGGTACGTTTGCTGTGCAGGTGCCCGCATGAGTACCGCAGTAGAGATAATCGGGACTTCTAGTGATGGATACATGTACGCTAGAACAGATGCCCATTTCAGCATCGCAAGAGATGCTGAAGATGCGTATTACAAGGCTGACGCAGTAGACACATTGCGTGTCGGCTTGTCGTATCCAAATCTCGCAAATGACAAGTACCGATTCTACAGATCGTATCTATACTTTGACACATCTAGCATCCCTGATGGCGCAACGATTCTTATCGCAACGCTCTCTCTCTATCTCACTGGGACAGTGACAATCATTCCATCTGGCTTTTCCGTCATTCTTATGAAGATGAAAGACAACGATGGAACGTACCCGCATGATCCTCTTGTTGACGGAGACTTTGATCGAGAATTCTATATTGGAGGCGGGGCTTCGTCGCCATCTGTATCCTCCGGGCAATCAGGATATAAGACGTTCACGTTCACTTCTGCTGGAAGGAGTGGATGGATCAATGATGAAGGGACGTCGAAGTTCGTTGTGATGTCGTCGCTGGATGTTGGATACACAATTCCGAACATCAACATGCTCGCTTACTTCTACTCGCAAGAGAAGGGCGGGAGTTATCGTCCGAAGATGAACATCACGTATTCTACTCCATGCACAGTGACAACTGGGGCAGCAACAAGCCTCTTGCCAGGAGGGGCCACAGGGAATGGTAACGTCACAGATGCCGGAAGCGATACCGTTACAGTCCGTGGTGTCATCTGGAACGACGATGGTACTGATCCTGTTGACCTGGCGAGCGCAGACAATTCGGCGGCAGCAGTTGCTGGAGGAACAGGTGCATTCACAGCAGCAATAACTGGATGCGATGCGGAGACCTCGTACTACTACAGGGCGTATGCTACGACTGTGGCCGGGACATCAGTTGGCAGTGCAGTCCAATTCACGACGACCGCAGACTCTACCATCTTCTCTGTAACTACTCAGGCAACTGAAGACGCGGCGACTACTACAGCGACAGCAAATGGAACGGTCGTTGAGGACGCTGCACACGACTTAACAGCGTATGGCTTCGTCTACAAGCTCGGAGGGGATCCTGGTATTCCAGCTGATCCGACAACTGCCGATAACTACACTGATAAAGGTGCGAAATCATCTCCAGCAGAAGGCGCGTACACCTCAGACCTTACAGGTCTTACCGCTGAGTCTACCTATTTCATTCGTGCCTACGCCACGACTTCTGAAGACGGCACAGTGTATGGCGACTTAGACATCTTCCGAACTGGCACGACTGCGCAGACTGACATTGATGACGAAACCGGAGACGGAACGCTGTACAAATCTACTTTGAAACTTGGTTCGCCATGTACGGCAGGCACAGTTGACGCAACTTCAGCAGATTCAGTAGCTACAGGAGCAGAACTTATTGAATTATCTTCTTGGGATCACGCGCTTGGTGCTTATTGTGAAAGCTATACGACTCGCGCCTATCTGTATTTCGATACATCTGCGTTGTCTGGAGCTACGGTAACGAGCGTCGATCTGAAGCTCTATATGGTCTATGCGTATTATAGCCCAAATTCTGGAGTTTTCGCATGGAATGGGCTTCAAGTCTTACAGGACTCTGATGGCGATTATCCATCTGAATCTGGAGGCTCTCCTGCGCTTGCTGTAGGCGACTTCGACAAAACCGAGTACACCCAGATTGCAACGATTGCTGCATCTGCAATGGGAACCGGGACGGTAGCAATAATAAATGCGTGGAAAACAGTCTCATTGCCAATCAGCGCGGTAAACACGGAAGGACTAACGAAACTCTGCATCATGGTATACGACGTAGCTGAGATGGTCGCTTACTCTTCTCAAATCGTGAGCTTCCATTCTGCTGACGGCACGAACGTACCATACCTAGACATTGACTACTCTGCTCCTCAAACCCCGTCATTCCCAAAAGTGAACAAGGGAGATGCGTGGGTTGATCCAGTAGAGATTCTTGTGAACATCGGTGACGAATGGATACCGTATGACGATCTAGATGTGAACATTGGAGACGCTTGGGTCGAGCCGGTTTAATCGGGCGGATAAGGGAGACGGGAGTTGGCGAAATGGATGGTATACCACAGGCGGTAATAGACGGAGCAGGCAGCATGAGCACAACCACATTGTTGTGGATCATTGCTGGCTTAATGACGGTGATAACAACGCTGGGGGGAGTAATCACCTCGCTGGTCAACAAGCGAGCAGCAACTGCATTGCAACGTACAAACCCCTTGAACGGTACGCTTGTTAGGCTTGATTCTACCTTGAGAGAGGTCAACACTACGCTCACAAAGGTAGATGTCAGGGCAGAAGATTCGAACCGTGTTCTTGCAAGACATTCAGAGCAACTGGTTGCAATGGGCGTAGCAACGGCGCAGCTTGCAGCGAATGAAGCGCAGCAGACCATCGCAATCTCACAGATTATGCCACAGATAGACACAACGCTAACTGGCTGCGCTAGTAGGCAGGAACAGACTTGCAAAGATCGAACTGGTATGATTCTGAACGCACTTGAAACGTAACGAGATATCTGGTATGCTGCATCACCTGTGAGGGCTGCATAGAAACTCATAGACACGAGATACACGAGGAGGTGAATCTCTTAATGGAAAGAAACGCGCTAATGAAGTTCCTCGCAACGCTTTACGCGCAGGCGGGGGTGCTTTTAGCGATTCTGATTCATTGGATCTTGGATATGGTCATTGTCTTCCTGCCGACTGTGGTAGTGGACGCATTATCCAAGATGGTTTTCAAATGGACAGCCAATGAATATCGATTTGCCGAGTTCAAGGCGTTCTGGGACAAGAAGAAAACACCCTAGTAACAACAATCAGCAGAAGAGGAGATTAAACAAGATGAAACGAGCATTAGTTCTAACAGTAGCACTATTGATGGTTTTCAGCGCAGTGGCAGTTGCCAGCGTGTCTGACACAGGTGCATATCTTGGCATCGCGCAGACATTCGCTGGCATGACAGACTCGTATGTTGGCTATACGTTTGGTAATGTACTTCAAACTTCAGCATTCACAATTCAGTTTAACGTGGATGATCTGTTCGGTATAAACCCACCTGCGGGAACGCCATTCTTGCTTCAGTCGACGTATGGCTTTGGGCTGTTATACGAATATGATGTAGACGCTCTCGAACTGGAGATCTACGCGGATACAGTTCTTACACCAGCCATGACGACTTTTGCTAATTGGGATGCTGGTGCTCGGGCTGAGTTCCTTGTCCTTCCCAATCCGTGCAAAGAAGCTGGCCCGTGCTACAACCCGGAGCTTAAAATCTTTATTGAGATCGGGATTGTGCAGAACTTCTTTGCACGTCCACCGGCAACACGAATGCCTGTTGTTTGGGGCGAGGTAGGATTTGAGGTACACCTGTAGCCTGTAACGAAACCAACACGGTCTGAAAAAGCAACGTAGTGGGTAGGCGTATCAGGTGCGGGCCTACCGCCTGCCCGCTGCTCCTCTAAGGAGGGATGAACATGAAACTGAAACGAGCAGTAACTATGATAGTGATCTTTGCGGTGACGCTCCTTACGGGGTGTACGCTGTTTACAGGGACCGATGGGATACTAACCTTAGATGTCCCAGAATCCGGCTATCCTCCATTTGAAGCAACGCTCACTGCGGGTGGCGTACTCAATGGCACGTACACGTTCGAGGTTGAGGGGAGAACGTACACACAGCCTCAGAACGTACTGACAGTCACGATCTACTCTCTGCCATGCGATGTGAAGGTAACGTGGATTGGTAGCGACATTCCACAGGAAGTCACCAAGACGATAGGCCTTGAGAATGGCGGACCTTCCATCGGGCGCCCTGTACTCAATGCGATTACAAACCTATGGACAATTCATCCACGGTCTCGATACATTGTGACATTCCCTGATGCTCACGATCCACAAGGCGGGGATGTAACGCTGATCAATGCGACTGTCTTCCACACAGGGCAGCAATCTGAGAACACGGTGTTCTGCCCTCCATACACAGGGATGCACCCTCCGAAGCCAGATGTCTACCATGTTAAGGACGGGAATGGAACGCTTGAAAATGCCTTCATGTTCTTCTCGATTTGGGACGGAGACATTGATGTCAATATCAACGATTTCGATGAGTGGAAAGACACCACTGACTATGTTTACGGAGATACAGTCCAATATGGCGGAAAGGGATATAAATGTATCTTGGCGCATGAGGCAAGCGCACTCCCAACTAGAGCAAAGTATTGGGCATTGATCGGGACAGTTATTTCCGGCACAGGGCTCCCATACTCTCCGCCAGATCAAGGAGTACGTGGCTATCCTGGCGCTGGGACATGTGGCCTTCAATGGACTAAGGAGTTTATTTCTGCTGGAATGACGATCATTACGGCGACATTCGAGGATGAGATGGGAGCAACGACTACTGAATCATGGTCGATCCCGACTATGGTGTATCCGGGGTGCTCATGAAACTCTACACGAAGAAGACTGTTGTATTGATCGCGTTGTTCGCCATCCTCTTATCAGGGACGGCACTAATCATCGGATGCAATGACGAGAAGCCGCCTGCGCCTCCGCCGGTCGTTGTCAATCAAACTCCCATTGCTTATCCGCCGTTTGTGGTGGCTACCTCGCAGACTACGCGCTCGCCAGTGACATTGGACGTTCGGTATAGGACGCAGGGTTGTGACGCAAGCGGACATCCGACAAGCGTAACCGGGGCGATTGACCGCGACGGCGACTTGTTGGAATACCGATTCACTTGCGAGTGGTCGGTGTTCGAGAAGGACACAGACAGAAAGGTGAACGGCCAGTGGGTTACGTTCGACACTGAGACGAATCCTAATGGCATTTCAGAGCAAGTGTCTGTGGTCGAGTTGTGGGTTGGATGGACGCAAGACTACCCTCTGATGCCGATAAGTCCTGCGGCGTGCAGCCCTGTTACTGGGGCTGTGACATTCACTTACGAGGTTCGTGATGTACATGGAGCGGTTGCCAGCCATACGGTATTGCTTGGCTCGCCGTGACAGTCACATAAGGTGCTAATGATCCAAGGCGGCTGTTCTACCGCTATGACGGCCCATCCGGGGGACGGTACATGACCAATACCGGGCGCACGTCACTCTCTTCAGACGTGAGGAGTGCAAAGCGTGGCGTGAAAGACAGAGAGCTGGGCACCCAGCCGCCAAGGATCAACAGGAGGATGAAAATGTTCAGCAACATGAAAGCAGCGATCGTCAAACGCTACAAAGAAATGAAACTGCAACTCACCATTCGATTCAAAGACGGACGTGATGAACTGGCCCTCTATCGGCTTGAGCGAGATCACGGCATGTCAATCCTGTGGGTGCCATCTAAGAAGCAGTGGGTTAGAGCGCGAGCTCTGTACTGGGGGCAGAAGAATGTCCTTGTGCAGTTCGTGGATGGAGAAGAGAAGACAGGGTATCGATCCCCGTTGAGCATTCGTCGCAGAGATCCTGTGTGCAGACAGGGAGACAAACCATCTGAGGATGCCAAGTATTCTGGTAATCGAGGGCATGGTAATCCGGCATGGCTACATGACATGGCTGTCTCTGGATACCGAACATCATTGACAGTCATGCGGCTTGTCTCTGCAATGAGTCAGTATGAAGGAGGCACCCATGGCTAGATTCATGACGCGAGAAGTCGAGGGGCTCTTCAAGAAGCTGGCTGATGCAGCGGGGGACAACATTGCTGTCAACATGCGTGTCGAGCGGTGGAAACATATAGACTCTCTTCCTGCAGAAGCACAAGTCGCCGTTTCAATCTTGAATAAGAGAAGCCGCTGTGAGCAGTTCGACCAGGAAGACTACTCATCTCTTGAAGTGATGGTAGTAGAGGTGCTTGCCAAGATCAGAGAATGGAGGGCTAATGAAGAATCTTAGATTCGTCCCAGCGGAGATGGCTGGCATCATCAGACGCATTGAAGATAATCCGTTCGTTGGTGACAAGGCCCCAAAGTGGGAAACTAAGGTTGATTCTGTACTATCTGTCGGCATTTACCCGTCGAGGACACAGGCGAAGAAAGAGTATCGGTGTACAGTCCTGTATGACAACACCGAAGGGCCGCAAGGCCAGTGTTCATGCAGAGGATGGTCACAGTCGAAGAGGGCTGAAGGCCCGTCGAAGCCATGTATCCACATCGTAGACAATCTGATCAGACAGCCGTGGTTCAAGATTGAGGAGCAACTCGATCTTGGCGAACTGGACATTGCGAAGGGGAAGGTTGCTCGGAAGGCGAAGAAGGAAGCTAAGGAGATTGCAATCGTCGAGCCAGAGGTCAAGGTCAAGCGCAAGAAAGGTAGCGATGCTGTTGCCGTGATTGCCGAAGACGAGATGCACTTTGGAGCAAGCAGCACGCCACTCCTCGTTGCATGTCCAGCAAGCTACGTCAGCCCTTCTGAGGCGACAACGATTGTCAGATCGTTCGGGCAGCCGGCGAGCCTTGGGACGGTCATTCACACTGCTGCAGAGTTGATCGTTGGAGATCGATTGACAGAGCCTCCTGATATGAGCAAGCAACTTGAAGACGCAGGAGTAATCGATCCTGCTCTGCTTGCCGACGTGCCTGGACTTCTATGGGCTGTCATCAACGAGTGGAACGGTGGCAACTACGACGACCGTGAACCACTGAAGTCGTACTTCAGCACTGTTGACCTTGAACAGCGTTTCTCGATTGAGATGCACCCGAAGAACCCGAGGACGGACGAGCGGAAGAAGATCACCGTAACTGCGATCCTCGACTTCAATGGGCAAACGAATATCGAAGGTCATTGGCTGATCGGTGATTGGAAGTCGAATCGCAAAGAAGACGAGCCGTACTACGCCGAACAGATGCGGATGAACGCCGCTGCACTTATGATGAATGACAAGTCCGTGAACAAGGTGACTGTCATCCTCGTGTGGCTGAGACATGGATCCAGGACAGTGCGAACGTATACGCGAGAACAGATAAGAGACTGGATGAAGGTACTCGTTAAGCGAACGCTGTTCTGGGATGGTCGAACCTACGTCACTGGCGATCACTGCCTGTACTGTCCTCGGACGTTCACATGCGAAGGTCGAAAGACGCAACTGAGAAACTACGTTGACATCATGGGCAACATCGATACTGACATGCTGCTACATGACGACACAGGGACGTTGCTTGCACCTGACGAGCTACAACGGCGCCTGACGGTCTGCAAGGCGTTCAGGAAGATCGACAAGGGATACGTGGATGCTCTCAAGGTATTGCTGTCAGAGGGTGGAGCAAGGCCGTTGGCTGATCAACCTGGATTCGAACTCGCACTCAAAGAGAAGAGAGGGGCGTTGAAGATTGATGCTGCTGCTGGATGGCCGACGTTCATGGAGTACGTCACGGCAGAGCAAATATCTCCTGCGCTGTCGATCAGCAAGACGAAACTTGAAGCTGCTGTGAAGGGAGCGACGAAGGATTGTGAAGCGTGTGGTGGGACAGGGAACGGGAACAGTTTGGCAGATCCTAACTCTGATGTAGCGTGCGAAGCCTGCAACGGAACCGGAGAGGTTGAAGTCTACGGTCGAGGGAAGAAGGGTGCGGCTGTCAAGGAATTGATGGGCAAGCTAGAGGATCGTGAAGTAGCGAAGCGTGGGAAATCATCTCACGAAGTTGTGGTACAGAAGATCAAGGAGTTGAAGTCATGAAAGTTACTGAGCTAGTAGGACAGCGATGCTTGCTGCTGGTATCCGGGTTGAGATATTCGAGACAGAATGATGTTCAAGAATATCGTGTTCTTGAAGCATCTCCATCTGGTAATTGGATTAGACTGATGAATGCCTTTGGGAATAAGTTCTGGAAGCCGGTTGGAGAGGTATCTGTCGCGGAAGTGTTGCAGGAACTTATTCCGTGTAAGCGTGAGGAGGAAGCAAAATGAACTACGAAATTGAGAAAGGCATCGAAATCCCAGCAACAACGAAGAAGTATCCGTGGAACGACATGGAGGTCGGAGATTCATTCTTCATCCCTGACGGAGAGAAGCAAGGTGCTTCTGCGTCACATCGGACTCGGTACGGCGAGGCGCACGTAACACGGAAGGTTGAAGGCGGCATTCGAATCTGGCGGACGAAGTAGGAGGCTGAGTATGACTGAGAAGCAGACCGGAACTGATGTTGTTGAAGCTCCAAAGGCATCGTTGCTGATGAAGTTCGGGGCAAAGTATTCCGTTGACCCGATTAAGATCTACGAGACGCTGTGCAAGACGGTGTTCAAGGAGGCAAAAACAGAAGAGCAGGTTATGGCTCTCCTCGTTGTGGCCGACCAGTACAATCTCAATCCGTTTACGAAAGAGATATTCGCATTCCCTGACAAACACGGTGGAGTTGTGCCAGTTGTCGGAATCGATGGCTGGAACCGGATCGCTCAAGAGCATCCTCAATTTGATGGCGTTGAACTACGATATTCTGACACCATGGTCAAGCCATCTGAGAAAGCGAAGGAATGTCCAGAGTGGGTTGAAGCTGTCGTCTACCGCAAGGACCGTGAGCATCCTGTAACGATACGTGAATTCATCGATGAATGTTTCCGTCCGACTGGTCCGTGGGAGAGCCACACGAAGCGTATGCTGCGTCACAAGGCACTGATCCAGGGATATCGAACAGCCTTCGGATTTCACGGTATATATGACCAAGATGAGGCGGAACGGTTCATCGACGTTGATTCAACGATCGTTGGTCCACCAGAAGAAGGACGTCAAACGAAGCACGGCGCTGAATCGATTGAGAAGTCGTTGTCGGGGAAAGTGGAGCAAGAGGGCGCATCTACCGGCAAAAAGGAAGCAAAGACCATTGAGCTTGATCCTGGGCCTGATGTGAAGCCAGAGGACGACGACGGGATTGACCTCTAATGCACCACTCCTCGATTGACAACGAGGAGACAGTTACCGCAAGGCTCTATGCGATTATGTCAGCGCCAGGAGCTCTCGGGGAGTGGCACGATCCGTTGTCACTCCTCGCGGCTCTGGACAGAAAGTACGGAATCAAGGTGACTGCGATCTCCACGTACATGTCGTCTATCCGTGGACAGTTGCGAGATGTATTCCCAGACTGGTGCCAGGAACTCCAGGGGCCTAGAGACTGTCAACCGACCGCTGATGAGCGAAAGGTGCTAGGCAAAGGGAACTTCTACCGTGTCAGAAAGATAACCAAGGTTGTTGAACAAGTGCCGATGTCGTTTATGAATGGCATTCCATGGAGGGACACATGAGCGATGCAGAATTGAATGGGGGTGTGACGACCGAAGCTGATCGACTAATCAGCGCGTTTGTTGAAGGTGCAAAGTGGTGGGAGTTCCACGAGAAGAAGGCGACAATGTGGCAGACAGATCAGCACCTTGCAGAGACAACAGCGGAGTGTCGGCTTGCTGCTGGCATCCTTGGTCTAGATTGCGACTCGCAACGAAAAGGACAACGATGAAACTTCATCCTGAATTTGAACGTATCCGCCAAGAGACCCAGTCGGCTACAGCCATAGCTGACAGAAAGATACGGGAATCATTGGCTGCTGAGAGAAAGGATCTGAGGAAGGACACGCCATGTTCTACTTGATCCTCAACGCGGTCCTCATCACTGCAATGTTCATGTGTCACGGGTACGAACAGAACTTGCAGCTATGGCTGATCTTCGACGACGTGAGATGGAATGCTGAATTCTCGTTGGCTGAGGACAAGACAAGGGCTGAGAACAGACTGAATTATCTGGCGTATTACAGGCGCGGCTTGGAATGAGGGAGGCGGCAGAGTACAATGCAATATGTAGGTGGGGCTCGCCGGGGCCTTGCTTGCAAGTCGTCCCCGTAAGGGGCGACCTCACCTACATACGTACTCTACCTTACGGGAGTTGATGTAATGCCAGCAAAAGGCACGACACGGCGAGAACCGTGGAACCCAATACTCAAATCATATCCATTCAGTGAACGAGTAAATGCTGTCTCTGTTGGCGCAGAAACCCTGTTCACACGTCTGGTCGCTCAGGCAGACGATTATGGCAACTACTACGGCAGTCCAGTCAAGATTCTTGCATACCTATATGGTCATCGCTTTGCTGCGGGGCACGTTACCGCTACGGATACGGGCCGTTGGCGTACCGAACTCGTATCGAACAAGGTCGGACCACTCATTTGCATGTACTCGATTCAGGGTGAAGAGTACCTCCATTTGATCAATCCGAGGAGAAGGATTCGCAAGGATGTTGCCCCCGATATTAGGTTTCCTAGAGAACCAGCAAACATAGAAGAGAAGGCTATTCTAGAACAACGTATCGAAAACGGGCCGGGGACGGGCCGTGGACGGTGCGCTAGACTAGACCTAGACCTAGACAAGACCCAGACTAGACTAGACCCAGAAAAACTATTGGTCGAAAAAGATTCGACCGATCTATTCGAAATCTTCTGGAAAGAATTCCTAACCATGAAACGCAATGACGGGAAGATAGCAGCAAGAAAAGCATGGATCACTACCACCGTGAATGGACGAACTGGGAAAGTGAATGGACACAAGCCGATTGATCCATCTGTGATCTTAAATGCGGCAAAGAATTATCGGGAATTCTGCATTGCCGAAGGGACAGCACCGAACATGATCAAACTTCCTGCTACGTTCGTTGGGCCTGATCGCCACTGGGAAGACTGGAAGAACCATCGAAAGCCATCGAGCAACGGTAGCGGCGGCAATAGCGGCAAGCGACTGATAGACACAGGTGGATACCGTCACGGCAAAGAGGATTTTCTGAGGACAAATGATAGCAAGGAGGAATCATGATCAGCGGGACAACCATTGGAGACAGATATGCGGCAACAAGTTTTGACACATTCGAGGCTACGAATCAATCTGGCAACAAGGCGCTTGAAGCGTGTAAGAGATTGGCAAGCGGCAAATCAGATGGTGTCATCCTGTGCGGACCTGTTGGCACTGGAAAGACGCACCTGCTGATCTCAACAGTGAAAGAGTTCAATCGGCTGCGGACTTACATCCCTGCTGAAGAGAGCGGACCTGAAATTGAAGTGCCTCCGATTGCAGACTTGATGGCTGGACAGTATGGAGAAGTCGATAGATCTGCACCGTACTTGACGCGAGCAGAGATATCCGTTGTCGCCAAGGTCCACTACTGGATGATCTTGGATCTTGCCAAGGCGTTGAGGGACGATGCGCTTGACAGCCACGGAACGATGACAGAAGAGTGCATGACGTGCCATCTGTTGGTCATCGACGATCTTGGGAGAGAGAAGGAATCCGAGTTCCTTCGACAAGAGATCGAGAGGGTCATCGACTTTAGATATCGCCAGATGTTGCCGACAGCAATCGCTACGAATCACAAACTTGATGAACTGTATGACGTGTACGGCGAACACATGATGTCGAGGCTGCAGCAATCGTGCGAGATCGTTGAAGTTCTTGGGAATGACTATCGCAGGAAGAGTTGAAAAACAGAACCTAGAACCAAAGGAGAGAACCATGAAAATGAAGATCGTCGTAGCAGCATTGCTACTGAGTTTGTTGGTATCGTTGGCTGGATGCACGTTGTTCGAACGTGAGGCTGTTAGTATCGAGATGCGATGGGTTCCGAATGTTCGCAGCACGGGGATGAGCCACTGGTTGCCGAAAGTTCTGTTGGCGGCAGAGGTTGATCCATCGCCGGAATACAACGTCGGGCATGAATGGGTAATCGACTGGGGCGACGGAACGACCGACCAGTGGAGCGACAACACGCACAACCAAACTGTTGATCCGTGGGGGAACACTCGTGTTGGTGTAGTTCACAAGTTCCAGCTACCAGGGACGTACACAGTGGTCGTGTCCTACGATGGCCGTGACGTCGGTAAAGGAACCTTGGACGTTGAGCTCCAGGAGTTCGCTCCATCGTACACCTACGATGAAGACGGCAATCGCCAGCTAGTCGTACTTGATCCATGGACGGTGGGAGAATGAAACCTGGCGTTCCACGAATAATCGGCGGATTGATTGCGATGGGAGTCATCATCACCGCTTGCTACTGGATCCTCGTGTTCCTGTACAAGATCGCTGGTCTGATCGTTCGGGGGATCGCATGAAGATGGAGTTGACCAAGACGATACCTGCTCACACGAGGACGTGGAGAGCAAAGTGGTGCAAGCTCGACTACAAGCGGATGTCAATTAGCTATCGGATACTCAGAAAAGGCGAACATGTTGACACGCTATCATGCCATTGGTGCAAGCGTTCACACCTAAACGGAGAGATGATGGCATTGGCAAATTTCGTCCGTGTAGGAAACCGCACTCTATGCCAGAAGTGCGCGAAGGAATTGATGAGCGGGGATGACGATGCCTGACACCAGGATATGCACGACTGAAGCAGCAAAGATCATGGGATGCTCTGTAACCGCTGCAAGAGATCGTGCTATGAGATTAAAATGGGATATAGAACTCATGCCTAATCCTAACGGCGGGCAGAAGCGCCTTATGTACAAGCGGTCTACGGTGGCGGCGTATGGGGCCAAAGAAGAGAAGTGTAAGACTTCGTTGAGATACACCAGGCCGCATGAGATACGGGATCTCGTTGAGTGGGCAAACGGGCTCAGGTGCTGGCCGTTGCGTAATGTGGCCATCAGAGCCAGGGTTAGCATCCTCTATCAGGAGAAGGACATCGAGGGCGTGATTGATACGAGGGTGTTTCGGAAGAAGGCTGACGGCGAGTATTTTCGTGCGCTGCGCGAGCCAGCGATGAAGCGTGAAGATTCGATACTAGGAGGATGAGATGAGCAGGAAAGAATCTGTTAGACAGGATGCACTGAAGCGAGACAAGAATCGATGCCAGATAACAGGCGCTGGCGGACCTGAATGGCAAGGCGTCGTCGACGTAGCGCACTGGAAACGACTCGGGCATGGTGGAAGCTCAGAGCTTGACGACATCAAGAACGTCATCACGCTCAATTCAGAACTCCATCGAACTTGGGAGCATCCAGGCGTTAGCATCCCGAAGATTCAAATCGTTCACTGGGATCCGGATGACCTTGACAATGGCCTCGTCGTTGAGCGGCGATCGCTCGAAGGCGACACGATCGGAGAATGGGAGAAGTATCCGAAGTTCGAGCTCTGGTTCTATCGCAAGCAGTTCGTCGAGCACGTGAAAGAGAACCTTGGCAACATGCACGCAATCCAGACACTGACAGGCTATCACGCGATGACCATCTTTGAGTTACGTCTAGTGTGGAAAGATCTCTACGAAGATGCGGCCAGCTTCGATCAGGTAGTGTCGAGCTTAGGATGGGACCCCGAAGCGGCTAACGACCTGGCCGACAAACACGTTTGGCTCTTGGATCACAAATGCCAGTGGCCAGAAGGTCTGACGAATCCCCAGTTGACAGAGATCATCGACCGTGAGGCTCCGATGACGCTGTTCGACGACGATGTAGATTCGATGCAATCGTTCCTGAACACGTCGGCTGAGAAGTCATTGAGCGATCTGAAGAAGGCGATGATTGCGAAAGGACTTCGCATCTCGCAACCATTTTACTACATGGTTGTGCCTGAAATTGCTATACATTGCTGCGTCAATCAAGGGGAAGAAATTGTCACGCGGATGGCAATCGTTCAGTCACGCGACGAGCTAGGCATGAAGGCCGCAATACGCAACGGCGAGATATGCCAGGACATCGAGTATCCAGTTGTGTTCCGCATGGGCAAAGCCGTGATGAACCTCACGTCGGTCAAGAACAGCCTGCGGTTGAAGGACGATGAGAAGACGAAGATACAGGTCATTCATTGGCCGCTACCGAAGGAGGCTGACGATGTTCGTGACGATGGCTGAGATGATCGTGATTATGGATACGCTCAGAGGATCAGAGGGCATAGCTGACCATGTGAATATCTTTGGCTACACCAAAAATACACGCTCTACTCTGCATGGGGATCTACTCAAACGCCTCGACAATATCAAGATCGGAGTTAAGGAGGCTGACGATGGATCATCTGTATAGCGTTGAACTACGACAATTGTTGGTATTCTTCACGCTGTCTATATCTGCGGGTGCTTTGTTCTGCAAAGGCATCAGTTTCAGCAAGGCTCACAGATCACTATTAGTTTTGTCGATAGTTATTGGCGGTCTAGCATGGTGGGGTGTGTTGACCCAAACGATAGGAGGAGGAGTCTGACGATGAATGAAACGGGAGTAATCGCCACAGAAGAAGAACAAGATGAGATTAGATCATTGGCGGCAAGCGCACAGGCATCAGCTATGCTGTCTTCTAGGTTCGGCCCACACGCTGCAGACGTGAAGTTACGTGAGGCGAGTAAGCGATGTCACGAAATTGCATTGACGCATGGACTTCCAGAAATACAGGGATTCTACGGCATGGCCGAAACAGGAGAGTTTGTGTGCCAATACGACGCAGAGGAGGATGACAATGAGTGACCGGAAGATCGGAGCGTGTGAGCAGCACGGTGCAACCAGGATTGATATATGGGAAAAACCAATGGGTCCCTTCCCTGGTTTCAATCATAGGATTCCACGATGCGTTGTGAATATCAGAATACCTGACGCTCCACTCGACAACATGGCGTTCATTGCGATTGCGAAGGAGCAGAAGGATCGAGTGCTGAGCTTCGGCAAGAAGTACAACGCCATGGCTTTCCACTTCTGGACAGAAACGCAGATGACTGAGCGGGATGAGGATGGGAACCTCAAGTATCCCCACGAACCGGCTGCAGCCATCGTAGATTGGGCGCCAGGTGGTCTGTGGGAAGAGGCCGTGTCTGCCAAGATCGGTGACTACACGAACCACTCGTTCAAAGTGATTGCGAATCTCACGAAGGAGGATGACGATGCCTGAACACATCAAGTTCGAGATGGACATGAAGCCAGTCGAGGAAGGATTGCCGGAAGACAACAAGGTCTACTGGATCAGGCGTAAGGACCGTGGCTGTATCAGACAAGCAGCATACTACGACAATGCAGATTTCAAGGCTGGATGGTATCTATGGCCAAGCGGCTCCATGGTCGATGGAGTGACTCACTACGGGCGACCTCCGCAGATGGGTCCGACACCTTGCGACGAACAGAGAGAAGCAGTGCTGGCATCCGAGCGGCACAACTAGGAGGCATGAAATGAGCGAGAAGAAGTTCGTGATTAGCGGTGGACTCATCCTTGACATCCTGCGCGGCTTGAACGAAGACCGCAAAATACGTGTCGAAGGAATTCCAGAAGATGCGTCCGTCAATTTTGCGTCTTACGATGAAGCGTCGGGTGGAAAGCTCACGTTGTATGTGGAGACGGCGGCAGAGATAAAAGGCGGTGTACTTGATGTCATAGTTCACACTAGCGACATAACTAGGAGGGATGATGCCAATTGTCCGCAACATAAACATAATGATCGCTGATGGAGATCGCGTCGATGATTCAATTAAATGTTTGGACAGGATTCTCAATCACGAGCCGCCAAAAGCTAGAGATGCGTTTCTTCTAATCGACATTAAGAGCATCCTCCGTGGTGTCAAGAAAGCGTGGGATGCTGGAGATTCTGTTTGATTAGAGAAGATCTAGCCGTGAATCATAGCTGTAATCGTCTTATCCATGCCTCAGACCAATCAGAGGCGCGAAATGGCATAGTTATACCAAAACGCGAGGAAACGCCTCTCACGGCGTCGATAAAGGATGGAAATGACACAGCGGATAATTCCTAAAACGAGAGACTATTGCGACCGAGGTAGAGTTGTCAGGCAACGGATGAAATTGCCTAGCCTGAAATGCCTGCCGGATATGGTTGCCGAGGCTGACAAGTTCGAAGGTGATCCGACAGAAGCTGAGATCATGGAAATGGTATCCAGGTTCAAGGGCATCGAGGCTGGATTGGCAAGGAAACTAGAACGCGACATGGCCGTGATGATAATCAATCCGTACATGGTGCGGAAGCTGTTTGACTACAGGGTACACCGGAAGAAGAGTGAAGAGCGTAGGACGGGAGTGAAGCATGAAGATGCCGTGGAATCGAAGTAGAGGCAACGTAGTTCTGCCGATTGAGCCAGAAGCGCCAGAAGTACCTATCAGAACCAATTGGAAGCTGACGATGTGCCGTAAATGCAAGCGTGTATCCTGGTTCGGTATGCCAATTCCGTATGCCGTGACATCGAAAGAGGACGTTGAGCAACTACGGCGAGTGAATCAAGGACGTGGATCATCGAAGCGGATGAAAGTGATGATGCCCCTTCGCCTAGTTATGAGTCGCCCAGAACGACATCCATGGAGATGCACGTGCGGTGCTGGAGTTGAAATGTGCGGAGTTGCTCAGACTGCAACTAGCGTGCTGGCTGTAACGCAGTTCAAGATGAGGAGTGATAGATGATGGAAATGCAAATGCTGGATGCTGCAATCTATGAGGCTGAGAGGTTTCTGAAGAAGGCTAAGCGGTGTAAGAAGAGTCCGACCAAGACAGAATATGGATACGCTTACTGGGATTTCAAAGAGACTGGAGCCACTAAACGATCGAGCATGGATCTATCTCGCGCACTGTCAGATCTTAGACGATGAAGATAATCGCCTTGGGAAGCGGGGGCAACGCACCCCCGCTTCCATCAATTACCCAGACACTTGGTTCTCTGGATGCTGTTTGTTCCACTTCGCAACCTTTTTTCGCTGAACATCCCAAGCATTCAATGCCGACATCAATGCCTCACTAAGCGATTCAGTGTCATACACAGTCATCGCATCTGTGACGATCGCCGCCATCCTCGCTGGGATGTATATCGTTGTACGTTGCGGGATGCCGCGGGGTATTGGAAGTGAAATGCCAAGTGCAGCATCGAGCTTCGCTTGTGTGCCTTTGTGCGGCGGGGCACTATGTCGCCCCTTCTCAAGGCTGGAGATCACGCACGGCTTGATACCTGCCAATCGCCCAGCATCTTCAAGCGACAATCCCATCTTTAGACGCGCATCCAAAATCATCTTGCCGACTGCCTTCTTGTCCCATGTCATCGCGGTCATTTGTGTCCTCCTAAAACACCGTATCTGTCTACGTTATCGCCTGTTTCGCTGTAGTATTTTCGTTCTATCGCCTGTATACTAATTATATGCCTCAAGCGCAGACTACATCAACGTTTGAGGTAGGTATGATCCTTGACAAGTGAACGAGTAATTGGCCGTCGGCGTCTTGCGAGACGAAGTATGAAGACGCCGACTCCTGCAACGATATATGGCGCGGTTATCGCCGCCATGATGCCGAGGACGTTCATTCGTATATACCTCCCTTGGCTAGATTCTCTTCCGCCCATAGAGGCTGTAGGTTTGTGTAGTGACACGCCTGCAAGAACTGTTCCCTATCTGTCAAGTCGAACGATGCAAGCGGCTTGATGTGGTCGATGTGCCATCCGTAGAAAGACCAGTTATCCCACGTCATACCTGGACGGAATAGCGCCTCAAGATGTGCCTTGAGTTCATTGATTGTGCAGCCGAGGTCTCGGACGGCGCTGCCTGTTTTGAAGTTTCTGTCGAGAGCACGGCGCAAACGTTCTCGTAGATTATGTCCCAATTTGCCTTGAATTGTATTCCTGAAATACTTCTGATATGCCACACAATAAGCCTTGTACTCAGGTGAATTGCGATATGATTTCTGCTTCGTCTTCCTTTCTGGCGCATCGAAGTAGTCCTTCATATAGGCTTTCTGCCATGCTTTGTACTTTGGACTCGATTCACGGATCTTCTTCTTAGCCTTTGCCTCTTTAGTATTTCGATATGCTTTCCGTTTTGCCTTTTGATCTGGAGAATTGCAGAACTCTTTCATATATGTCTTCCATTCTGGCGTCTGCCGTCGCGCTTTCTGCTTGGCCTCGTATTCTGGTGTTTGACATCGCGCCTTCGCCTCAGCTTTTCGTTTAGCCGCATATTCTTTGTCGCAAACACATGCAACAGTTGTCTTACAGCATCCAGCCTCTCTTGCTATCGCTGCATACGTCCACCCATCAGCCTTCAACTCACGCATCCTAGATTTCTCTTCCTCAGTTACGCGGTTAGACATCAACCCTCCTTAAAGCGCAACGGTCTGATGGACGATTTCGATATCGTCGTCATTCAGCCCGAGGTACAACATGGTCTCTCGTTGGTTCGAGTGATTGAATGCCGCCTGTACTACTGCCAACTGCTGATCGAACGTAACGACAGCGTGATAACCGAAAGTCTTTCGCAGTGAATGGGCAGCGATAGGATCCTGAATTCCCACACGCTTCGCCTCAATCCCCATCTGCCGCGAAAGGTGCTCGCGGCTGTAGACTTCTCGCGTGATTGGATTCCTGAATATCGCCTCATCTCGCTCGGGGATACGCCCGAGGCTATCCAAGAGGAACCGGAGAGATTCGACAACATTCTCGTTGATGAATATCCGCCGTGGCTTATTCGTCTTCTTCTCAATGAGCGTGAGGTGGTCACGCATCGTGGTCGTACCATCAAGCCACACTGAGCTCCACGTCAATCCCCGGAGATCGGATACGCGCAGGTTGGTATTGCAGCCAGTGACGAAGAAGCAATACATCGCCGCTGTCTTCTCCGTCTTCAAGTTTCGCCTAATTCGCTGGATATGGTCTATTCGCCTAATCGGGTGTACACGGATCATCTTAATCACCTCGATTGCATCATACTACTGGGAGAGCGATATATCAAACTTCATCTTAGCTATCGCCTCGGTTGGCAAGTCTGGCAGGTCGGCCTTCACAAATAAGCCGATTGCTCCCTCTTCGGCATACCAAAAATGACCATCTCCAACGATAACGAATGAGTTGTTCCCGGTGAGAGAAACCTTTACAAGTGACCGCCTTGGTTTCTCTTCTATCTCTCCAAATTTCCATCCATAGAACCACCATTCACCTACCTCGTCAGGCCATTCTATTCGCCATTCGTAGATCATCTGCGCCTCCTGATTCCGCCGTTTCAAGCACGTGCTCAAGGATCGCCTGCTGCGTCGCTGTCGGCTGTGTGAGGTACATGCTGTCTCGCTCGATCGCGTATTCGCCTCTTCCTGCGTGATGGTATACCTGATTCCCGCCGATTGTCAGCGGTGCGCCTGCGATTACGACCTTCTTGTATCCTGGTGCTGGTTCAAATGGCATTCGCCGCCTCCTTCAAATTCGCCTTTTCTCGCCCAGTATCGGGCCTGCCTTCATGCCTCTCCTGATGTCGCAGATGATCGCCTACTTTGTCGCGCTTTGACTCGCTAGGCTCCCACGCTGGCCGGTTCATGCTGGAATAGCACGACAAACACGGTTCGCAGTCGCCTGACGTGTCGAAGTGCTGGCAGTCGCGGCAATTATTCGCCGTCCTTCGCTTGATTCCTTTCACCTTGCACCTCCAGAAATTCGCCTATTTTCGCCTATTTTCGGCAGTGCCTGGGGTCGCCCCGGTCCGCCCGGGACGACCCGCGCCCCCTCTCAGTCGATCGATTTCATGAATTCGCGCAACGCTTCGACTTCGTTGATGATTTCCGCGCCGCCGTCTTCCCATTCTGTCGCCTCGACTCGCTGCATGAATTCTAGGGCGCTTGTAAGCGCGGCCACCATCGACGGGTAAGCGTTGAGCGCCTTCATGATCTGGACGAAGGGCGCGACATCGTGCGGGTCGTCTCCGCCGTCGTGAGATACAAGAGAGCAAAGAAGGCTTTCCGGCTGTTCTTTCGTCGTGTCCCATACATGGACGCCACGCGCTCCGCTGTCTTCCGTCCAGGTGGACCCAAATCTGTATCTCGGTGCGGGAACTTGCTTTGCTTGTTCTTCTGGTACGCCCGCCCACTGCAGTAGTTGAACGTCTCCCGGTTCGATATGGTCAGACAGGTTTTGTAGTTCCACGAGATCGCCATAGCTAATCCGCTCTGCTTCGATCTCGCCGCGCAGGTATTCCAGCCGGTCTTTCGTTGCTTGATCTGTCATGATTCCACGTCCTTTCCCTGGGACCGCCCGCACGGACGGCCCCGACTGGGAGGTGATACTTATTCTCCGAAGTAGTGCATCTGGCAGTATGAAAGAACCGCGTCGCGTTGTTCGCTTGATATATCAAACCATTCCGTCCACGGTGTGCCCCAGTCCTGGAACTGAACCAGCGCCGAGGTCGGTTGGCAGTATTCGTTAAGATCTCCGATGATTCGCACCGCAGGCCCCCCCGTGCATAGCAGTATGCAGAATTCGTCCGGCTTGTCTTCCGTCCCCGGTGCATACCATGAGCGCCGAACTTCAACGCTTAATGCGTTTTCTTGGATCCGTTCCCGCATTCCGTCTTCGTCGTATTCGTACCCTTCGAGCAATACCTCGCCGGATTCCCGCGCCGTCTCAAGTGCCGCCATTAGCTCGACAATGCTTTCAACTTGTGCCCGTGCCTGGTCCTTCGCTTGTGCTGTGTCCGTTGTCATTCTCATCATCTCCCGTGATGTTTTTACCGCTTGCCGCCCGCGAGGGAATTCAACCCCCGCGAGCGGGTGAGGTGGTACGCTTATACATTCACCGGCATAACTACCCACGATTGAAGCACGCGCCCCGGGACTGTATCTGGAGAGCTTGAGAACGTCCCCGCCTGCAGTCGCCCCCCGAGAGATACGCGCACTGTTTCAGATTTCCCGAACTTTAGAACGTCCTCGAGTAGCGAACCGTTAAAGCTCACCGGCTCACCGTCCGCGCTTGGTGAATCGTCAAGCCTTACATTTTCGCTATAGCTCCCGAGGTCACGGCAACCGCTGGACATCTGCAGAACACTAGAACCGCCTACAGTGGCAAGCGTTACCGCTAAGGAATCACGAAAGGCGACAATGAGCCCGCGCCTTACCGCCGATAGCAAGGCTTTTCTATTCACTGTGAACTCTACCGCGCACGCTTTGGGAATTACGCGCTCAAAATCCGGGAACTCCTCAGGGATACCCCGCAACTGATAGCAAGCAGACGCGAAAGAGACCACAAGCCGCTCATAATCCCCGTGGATAATTTCAAGCCGCACGCTTTCCGAGGACTTAACAAGCGTTGCAATCCTGGCCAGTTCTGCAGCATTGACTAGGACGGCCCCTTCTTCGTTGCAATCCGTAGCGAACTCCTCAAGCAGTAGACGGAAACCGTCTGTAGAGGCGAACTTGACGCGCCCCTCGCTATATATCACGTTGACACCTGCAAGCTCTGGACGATTCCCGGTTTTTGAGCTCGCCGCCTTGAGTCGCTTTGTTAGCCCCTTGAACACGTCGCCGGCGAATACTCCGAGTGTGAAGCTCGGAGCCGCGCCCGGTGTATCTGGGTAGTCCTCAATGGTCAGAGTCGGAATGACCGCGCCCCCGATTGTCAGAGTACCGGCCTCAGTTGATAGAACAACCTCACCGGCTGGAAGTTTCCCGGTTATCTTTGCCAGTATCGACGCGGACACAATAACGGAATCCGGCCCCTCGTCTTTATAGGTCAAGCAGTCAGGGGACGAATAACCCCACGTTTGCAGATTCGTTGCGGACAACTGCAACTCCCCGGGTAGTGCGTCAATACGAACCGTCTGCAGGATAGGCATTCTTGAGGACTTACCCCCCGCAACCTTTCCCGCTTGCTTAACTGCTTGCTGCAGCTCTTTTGCTTCAATGATGGCCTGCATGGTTACACCGCCCCGATTGTTTCCGCGTATCGTTCGGTTTCCTGATCGTGGTTGTGACAAATCCCCGCAATCATTGCACCCTCTGAGCCGCGCACGTGCAAACGGATGTAGCAGCACTGAGCCCCCCGCGCTTGATTGTCAAACGACTTGTCTAAGCCCTTACCGCTTACCTCGTTCCTGGACAACCCCAGCCGCGTGACGTTGTTCTCACCGTCAATCAACGTCTGGAGATTCGATAGGACGGCATCGATAAACTCCGGGTTCCCGTCAATCCGCACCCCGCACGCGCCATACGTCGAACCCTTGGCCTTATACGGCAATGGCGCCATATACTGTAGGGGATCCTGACCGGGTGAGAGTTCCTTCCATGTTTGCAGTGCTTCCTTCTTTAGCATCTCGTATCACCTCAATCAGATATTACCTATAAATGGCGACAGTCTCAATACCCTTGCCCCGTCGCTATGTCTCGCCGTATAATGGTCGTATGTCACGCTTATCCCTTTCACGCAGCACGAAGAAGAATAACGCCGAAAACGCAGCAGGGCTGCAAAGGACAGCACCCCATCTAACACGGAAGCCTGGGGTGCCAAAGGAGTGTCTTTCGACGGGTCCTTGCTGCTCAGCCCTGTCATTTCCCCGTGACGCGAGCAGTCGTCTTCCAGGGCCACACTTTGCTGGATACGGAGAGTTCGCATGGTCGCTCCCTCATCCGTCCCTCGACCTTGACCGCGGCTTGGACCATCAAGTACGGTTATCGGCATGGGTAGGGTTCATGTGTTGCAGCACTACGCTGATCAAGACAATCACCCCCTTTGTAGTCCACGCGGGACTACCACACAGAATAGGCGAGAACTGATGGAAGAGTCAATATGAGGGATGACAATCCTCTAACAATGGCAGACCTCCCATCATTCCCGATAGAACGGGAGAGATACGGCCCTTTGTACGCTTTCTGGGACGGGGTTGCGCCAATGTACATGGAAGAGGTGTATACTCTTCCCAATATGACTCTATGTGTCGCAGTTGCAGCAAAAGACGGTGTTGTTTTGGGTACAGATACACAGGAAACACGATCGGATGGATCCAAACGCAATGGCGTCAGCAAGATTGTAGAAGTTAGCGACACGATGGCCGTAGGGCTTTCTGGAACTGGGAATGTTGCCAAGGGTATTCTAGGACACCATGGCCTATTGGAACATGCGCGAAGTCTGAAAGACGCAGACCAGATCGGAGACTTCTTCGGCAGTTGCTTCCTGGGAAGCGTCCAAGGGCACTCGCATAGGCCAGACTTTTATAGGGAAACATATGACTTGAAAAACGGTGCGGTTGATCCGAAAGTTCTAGATCTGCGACTACTGCTTGCATCCTTCGACGGGGAAGCATCTATTGGAGAGGTATCTCCTCAGACTGGCTATTCATTTGCCCCGATGCAGAGAGCGCATTGCATAGGAGTAAATGCCTTTGCAAACGCCCTCCTTCCAACGCTTGCCCCAATTGGGAAGCCTTTGCCAACAGTTGCCGAAGCAGAGATAATTGTGGCGTTATGCCTGATGGTTACAGCAGATCGCTTTTATGGTGTCGGCGAGCCATTTGACATTGTGAGGATTACAAAGGGAAAGATAGAGCGATATAGCACCGCAGAGAAACCACAAGTGTTGAAATCGGCTAGGAAGTTGTGCAAAGCATGGAAAGAAATGTTCAGGATCATCTCTGAAGAAGCGTCTAGCAACTCTGAAGAACTAAATCCATCAACTTAGCCCTTTCATCCCTGTGCGAGCATCTAAACGCGAACTCATCCAGATATTCCTGTAGATGGATGGCCGATACATGATGGTAGACACCGACGAGTCCTCGCTTGAAAAGCGACCACGCATTCTCCACATGGTTCACGTGCACACCATTCTCTGAGTAGTGGAGCCAATGATTGACAGTACGATGTAGCCCGAACTTGGACAGGATCTTGAACCGCCGCGCTTGGTCTGTGTAGATCGTCTTGACATAACCAAGGTTCATGGTACATACGCGGTTGATCTCAGCGTGAGTGAGCCTATCAATGCGTGTGTCCTAAGTGCAAAAACCCTTATTGGGATAGACCTAGACGCGATTCACAGAAGAAGAACTAACACACACAAGGTAGGTGCGCTCTTGAATTCACAAGGCCTAATTCCGTACTCTGCTGCATCAAAGGGATAAGGGGGTCGTATGTCCTCAAATGGTACAACCAAGAAAAGGGTAACAGATTACGATTGGCCCGCTTTGCTCGCTGAATTCCTTACCCAGCCTACGATGTCTATTCAAGATTTCGCAGAGTTCAAGGGTGTACCGTTCTCCACTGTCAAGAATCACAGCGATAAGAAAGGCGATTGGATAACCAAGCGTAATCAGCATTACAGAGAGATCCACCAACTCACTTTCGATCGTATCGCAGGCATCATTGCCGAAACTCGTGCAGATGACATCTCATCTTTCAGAGCACTAGAAGAACGCCTGCAGGCCGTTGTCCTCAAATCGCTTGAATTGCTATTCCCGCCAGAAGATGCACCGCTTGAGGCCGTTCTAGCAGCAACCGCACGACTCGAGGAAATGTCAGCGGACAAACTAAGCACGATCATAAACACCGGCATGAGAACGCTAACCGAGACAGGCAGGCATCGACGTCTATTATCTGGACAAGCAACCGCCATTTTCTCGCGTGCTGAATTGCCCGATATTGAGCTTCCTATCCCGCTGGAAGAAGCTAAAATGTTGGAATTACGCAGCAGATTAGCACAACAAGCCCTCAACGCTATCGACAACGGGCAACCGCTTGACGTGGAGTACACCGTGGCAGAATCGCCTGAGATCGCCGGAGATCCTGACCCCGTGGCCAGTTCCGCCGGTTCGCCTGGAGTTCGCCGCCACAAAGAATAGCCGTGTATACGTTACTGGATAAGGTATACACTCGATTTCGCCAACTCACTCATAGCCAAGCTCGCGGTACAGTATCGCCCTGAGGTAGGCGGCTTTCGTTAGTTCGCCCTCCTGTATTCGCTTGGATAGCAAGTCTTCAACTATTGGGCACACTCGGAACGTGAGAAGGACAGAGTTCGCCTTATCGCTATCCTGTAGGGGTATACATGCCGGTTCGCCCTTGTGTATACGTGTAGGGGTGGCCGGTTCGCCTGTTTCAACCCGTGAAACGATCTGTGACGCTTGCGCCATTCTCTCTTTCTTCAAGCAAGCAGTACACTTGCCGTATTGCTTCTCTACTGTAGACAGGATGGGAGCTTGACATACCTTGCAACGTGTAGCCATACTTCACCAACTCCATTGTATACGTGATGGCATCGAGTATACAGTGCGATAGCCAAAGAGAAAAGGGCGTCCAGTGCTGCAGACGCCCCTGATCTCCCCTCACTAGCAAGCGTAGGGATTCTCCTCACTGAACACGATGAACATAGCTTTGGGGTCAATGCCGTCATACTCGCACGCCTTGAGCCAACGCTCTCGATAGGATAGAAGCACGATCTCTACGGGTCCGTCTGTCATTGTCTTAGGCATTGTCTTCCTCCTCGTTGTTGTTGCCCTGCAGCCTGGCCAGTACCACAGCCAGGCTAGCGCGTTGCGTCGCTGTCATAGCTTCGACGTGTACTTGGTTGTTCACGATGTGAAGCACCTTCCTAGCGTGATTGATCGCTCGCCGTTTAATGCTTCTGCGATGTGCTCCCATGTTGAATGGGTGCAGAAGGATCCAGTTCCATTTAATGCAGGGGGACTGAGCTCCTCGCCAAATATAGAATAGCGTTGAACTCTGGCACATATAATCTGGCCATCGCCTAGGCAGTTGACTGTCTTTGCTTCTTCCCTTGCTCGTCGTGCTGTCCACTTCTGAGTCATATCCATCACCTCACTGTTAGATGTACCATCATAGCGAATCCCTATAGGGTAATACTAGGGAACAGTGTCACCTTTCTATCTGGACACGTGTCACTTAATGGGCAGTGTGTGACATGGATGAGCGGATGAGCCTAGGCGACACGGATGAGCCGAGCCGAGCATGCCGAGCATGTCACACAATCAAACGGATGAGCGGATGAGCGACACGGATGAGCGCATGCCGAGCGCATGCCGGCACCGGGATCGATGAGCTGTTCGGATCCCGTATGGCCCCGATTGCACGACCAACGGGAGAGGGGGGAGGTTGCTCAAGATTTTCTGGTAATAATTTGAAAAGGGCATGCTCAAGATTTTCTGCTCCCAGTTTCAAAAGTGCCAATTCGAAACATCTTTTAATCCTAGCTGGATTTCTTTTGGAGGGGGGGGTGCCATTTTTTATTTCTGAAATTTCCAGCGAACTTGCATCACCTGAGAGTTTCTAGTAGGATAGGTGCATGGCCAAGAAGGAAGTGCGGACAGACGGAGATGAAGACACAGGCAGGTATTGTCCATGCAGCAGGATCCCTAAGAGCTGGTGGGTGAAGTTAAGGTACAGGCCACGAGATGTGAGGATGAAGAACTGTCGGACTGACGATGATTGATAGGAGAATGAAGATGAAAGTAGAGATTCTGCGTGAAGCTGGATTTGAAGAAGCACTGCTGGGGATATCTCTGAGCTACAACAGTGGTGGAGATATGAAAGTGGTTGCTGACAAGCTGGTAAAGAGAGGCGGGAGTCATTCGAAGTTTCTCGAGAGCATTGCAGTGTGGCTGGATATCGAAGCTCCTCGATATTGGTGGCAGCAATTTGCTACATATCGTATTGGGACATCTGCTCAATCAGAATCTACGATGCACACGCTGCTTGATGGAGAGCTCACTGAAGATAACTTCTCGTGTGAGGTACATGATGTGTATCTTGACATCATCAACGCAGTGATCAAGGCAGGAGATCTTGCCCATGCGAAAGGACTTCTTCCTGAGTCCTTCCTACAGCGGCGGATTGTCTGCACGAACTACATGGCGTTGAAGCGGATGATCCAGCAGCGACGGCACCACAAGCTGATAGAATGGCAGATATTCTGTACTCAAGTTGTGATACAGGCAGAGCATCCAGAGTTTCTTGAGGTGGCGAAATGATTCTTAACGACAGACAGATCCACGAGTTGTGCATGTTTTCAGACGATCCAATGATCAAGCCATTCCTATCTATGCAGGTAGGCAAGCCATCGTTCGGCTTGGGCTCCTTCGGTTATGACCTAAGACTAGGAAGTAATTTCCTTCTGGCATCACGGATTGACATCATCGCTGACCCGATCGATTACGATTCGAATCTATGCCATGTTCTCAAGCGCGAGGACGAGTTTATCCTGCATCCTGGACACCACGTCCTAACTGAGTCCGTGGAGACGTTTAACATGCCTAACGATGTCTGTGGAGTGTGCTGGGGCAAGTCGTCTTACGCTCGTTGCGGGCTTTTGGTGAACGTAACGCCGCTGGAGCCTGGATGGAAAGGAATTCTGACTCTTGAGTTGGCGAATGTGTCTCCGAATCCGATTCGATTGCATGTCGGCAAAGGGATCGCACAGGTAGTCTTCTTCCGAGGCGAGAGGCCGGATCGAACGTACACTGAGAAAGAGAGCGGCGGCATATATCAGAATCAGATTGGAGTTACAGTTCCGCAGTAATGAAGCACGAACCAGCCTCACCGTAGCTGCGACATTCCTCGATGTGGTGTTGGGGTGGGGCTGGTAGTAGAATGCGAACGACGGCGGTGTGGAAGGACACGCTGAACCCATAATGAGCTGTGTGCTGGTGACTGGGATGTCAGCTAAGACGTAACGATATTGACGGTTAGCGACCGCAAGCATGTACAGTAAGCAGGTATCAATCCCTGCCCGTCGTTTGCATTTCCATCCTGATCTTGCTATGTTTGTGTGTGGAAAGGCAGCACCGCTTCAACGCATTACCTCCTTGATTCGAGAGGCGCACCTGGGACTTAGGCCCCTGGGTGCGTTTCTTTTGAGTTGCATCACCTCGGAGTTTATCATATACTTCCAAGAGAGGTGATTGGCGATGGCCGATAAAGTAATTGAGAGGCAAGAACTTCAGTGTCATGCCTGTGGCAAATACGTTCAATTCGACATCGATCTATCTTTGAATGGGAATCATGTGCTTAACTGTCCGAACTGCGGTCATGAGCATTGCTTTGTATCAGGCGTGGGCGAACACCGTAGGAAGCTCATGAGGCATCAACAAGAAATGAGCAGGACCATCGTGGGGAATCCCAAACCAAACGGAAGAAACTTGAGTTTAAGTTGTCGGGCGGTGGGCTCCTGCTCGCTGAATATGGAGGATAGATGACTGAGAAAAACGCTGGCGTCGTGCGCTCAAGGAACAACAAAGAGAGATCGTTCGCGCCTGTTACAGCTGAATCGATGCGACAGCGGATGACGATTCGAACGAACAAGCAACTCCAGTATGTGTTGGCGAGGATCGGCAAGGCGGCTAAGAACAACTGTGGTCGAGTGAGGTGCCATCCTGACGAGCTTGATGCAGCGTCTAGGGCATTCCTCACTGATGATCTTGGATACGTCGTTACGTTCATCACTGAGAAGGACAAGTACGAAGTGCGATGGGCGGGATCAGCGGACGACGATGAAGAGAATGTTGATGTAGAAATCGATCCAGGTTTTGCGGAGGGATGATGAGTAGAGACACAGACCAAACGCTCGACAATCTGAAGGATGAAATCGGAGAACTCGATGACAGGATTTCTGATCTTGAAAACTACAACTACACTCTGAAAGAGCGCGTTGCAGAACTGGAAGCAGAAGTTGGAGAGAGGGATGCACAGATAGCACAGATGGAGGGCTCATGAGTGAAGTGAAGCACATGGACATCAGGGAATTCAAAGAGAAAGGGTATCTCCAGGAAGCGAACAGGAGATTCTTCCATCCTCTCGGATTGGCATTGGTCGTCTCCAGGAATGATAGCGACGGGAGCATGGAACTGTTCGGGATACAAGATTCAAGAGACGATCCAGAAGGCATCGTGTTTGATGAGTTCGACGTCGCTCTGGCGACTAGCGTGTCGTGTGACATGCTGGCAAGGGCTGAATACCGCGGCAAGCTGCCCTATTGCAACAATGGTGGAGTACAGACGGAGAACGCATCATGAAGATAGCGAAAGAGATTGCGGAGCATATCGAAGACCGGCAGTGCCCGGGGGGAGAGATGTCGGCAGCGATGCTTGAGAACATCGTAGCGGCGAAGCTGGAGCCTGTGAAGAAGGCGCTGAATGATCTGATTGAAACCTGCACAAGCAGTGATGTGATGGAATTTGGCGAGACACCGGACAGAGAGGCAATTAGAGGTGCGCAAGCCGCCCTTGCGCTATTCGAGGACGAATGCGATCACGAATGGGTGGACGCAACAAACGAGGTTGTATCTGGCGGAGAGGTCTGCGTGAAGTGCCATGCTATCCGCGCCACGCACGAGGAGGATTTATGAATCTTCCTGACGGCGTAGCATGTGGCCATCGAGCGTGTCTGTCGCACAAGACGTATCCATGCCCGTTCTGTGGCAGGATTGCCGGCAGAGAGTTGACGACATCGGAGAGGGTAGCGAAGGCCGTGCTGGATACGTTCCCTGGTTCTGGTGGTAGAACAGAAGAGGAATGGTTCGCTGCGTGCGTTGAGCTCATAACTCCGATCGTTGATGGTGCCGACGCAGAGCAAGGGATTGACGTAAGCGGCTTCTCTTCATCAGCGGCAAAGAGATCAGTACCGATAACTCTCAAGATTGAACCTCGTATTGAACCGCGTCCATGGCTATGTATGCCAGCACGAAAGAACTATCTCAAGGCTGCATGGGAGTGTATTAAGTTCCCGTTCAGACTCGTAGCGAACTTTCTGACAGCGATGGGGCAGGTCAAGTAATTGCATCACCTCAGAGAATGTAGTATGATTGCGGAACAAGACTTTAGGAGGCAACATGAACCTGTCAGACGAAACACGGAAGAACTTGATCGAGGAACGCAGCAAGATTGATGCGTTGTTGGGAGATGTGCCTACGCTTGAATGCAAGCTAGGCCGTCCAGTGTTGGTGACTACGGACAAGCGCGGGGTGTTTTTCGGGTATGCAGACGACACATCTGGAGATCCTATCGTGCTGTTGAATGCACGCAACTGCATCTACTGGCACAAGTCAGTTGGAGGATTTGCTGGGTTGGCTACTGTTGGCCCTAACGATCAATGTAGAATTGGTGCGCAGGTCAGCCAGATTGAACTGCGTGGCATCTGCTCGGTTAGCGAAGTCGAGAGCCCTGCGGTAAAAGCGTGGGAGACGGCATCATGCGTATCCTAGCAGGAGAACTTCCTTCTTGGGCAGTTGGCTACGGCTCCGGCTCCGGCTCCGGCTACGGCTCCGGCTCCGGCTCCGGCTCCGGCTACGGCTCCGGCTCCGGCTCCGGCTCCGGCTCCGGCTCCGGCTACGGCTCCAGCTACGGAGACGGCTACGGCTCCGGCTACGGCTCCGGCTACGGAGACGGCTCCAGCGAGCAGTAAAGGTAGTATGATTGCAGTGGAGGGGATTTAGATGGCAGAGCAACCGCTGAGATTTAACACCATGCAGGGACTCATTCGACATACAGGTGGCAATGGCATCATGTTGAATGGCGTCAACTTTGAAGTCCCAGCGGGAGGCTTCACATTCGTAGGAATCGAGCTTGTCATCGCTGGGAATATGATGATGCCGAAGGTGCGCGAGTTGACAGGGCCAATGGCTGAACGCTACGGCGCGATGCGATTCGGAGAAGAACAGCTGCAGAATGTGATACAGCAATCAGCTATGGCCGGAGGAATGGATGTGCCGTTTATGTTCTCGTTCGACAGACCGAGGCCAAAGACATCAGTGAACTGAAATGTCGTCGGCCATGATGTGGTCGTGCCGTAAAAGCCTTGCGCCTCGCTTGTCGCAGGGGCACGCCACGGAATGAGTCGACAACCTCCAAGGAGGGCGGCGTAGGAAGAGAGCCCGCGCCGTCACTCCTGCATATATGAAGGAGTGTGATGATGCCTAAGACTGCAGAGAAGCCAGCACTCAGCGAACGTGACTGGGAAGAAGACACCAAGCACCACCATGGGCGCCACAAGAATCGGTGCGTTGTGTGTGGGCATACGTTCATCGGCTACAGGCGCCGCCACATCTGCAAGAAGTGTATAACGGACTGGCGGAAATGAATTGCATCGTCGCGCACAAGAATCTTGACGACTTCGATCCTGGGAAGATAAGAGCAGTGTGGAATAATCGAAGAATCCATCCTGTCCGATGGTGGCGTACACGATCGAAGTACGGTGTGAGCGTTGAGACAACCGACGGGGAGAAGGTGTCTGGTAAATTCATAGTAGTCCTGACGGTATCTGAGTTCGATCAGTGGAGGGAGCGTCATGCCTAAGCCGAGAGCCACGAAAGAGATCAAGACTGCGAAGGTAGCGTTAGAGCAAGAGATAAGTGATGCCATGCACGTCATTACAAGCAAATTCCATGCTAAGTATCCTGGATGGATTGTCACTGATTCAGATCTTGGCATCATTGATGTGTCGACGCGTGATAGACAGGAGAGGATGACAGCCTCGTCTCGAGTAGAGCTCACAAAGACTGATATGTCGATGAAGATCTGCAAGGGCAATCAGGTCAAGGATATGAAATCGTGAAGAGGCATGGTGTGCCAAACACAATCTCTCATTTCCCAGGATGGTATACCCATAAGGCGTTCAAGATTAGCAGTTGGGCGAGGATAGATGGAGTAATCTATGTTGAATGCGAGAAGCCGTTTGAATGGGGCGAAGGCGGAACAGTTGATGAAGCAGTTGCTTCTCTGAAGGAGAATCTGTCGGATCATCTTAGGATGCTACTGGAGGACAAAGACACGCTTGCTAAATGTGCTCAAGAAACGTTGTCTCAATTCATGGACGATCATCAATGCGAGAGATGTAGCGAGACGTTCTCAAATGCCAGCGACATGATTGTCGAGTTAAGAAAGATCAAGGAGCTCAAATGAAAATTGAATTGGAGTACATCGTCAAGTTCGTCGTCTTCATGGTGTGGTTTGCGATGATGGCTGATGCTCTGGGGAGACTGTGATGGCTGAGAAACTGAAGCCGTGTCCGTTTTGTGGTGCCTTTGCCAAAGCAATCATTGATCCAGGATGTCCTTGGGTTGTGACCAAATGCACTCAGTGTGGGGCAGAATCAAATCTAATGATGGAGAACGCCAGATATCAGGACAATGAAATGGCGGCAATAGCCGCCTGGAACAACCGCGCTGGCCGCAACGAGACAATCGAGGAGTGCGCGAAGACGTGTGAACAGATGGTGAAGGAAATTGTTTGCCCCGAAGAATGTGCTGCTGCGATACGAGATATGAAGGAGTAATAATGGGATGGGATCAACAGAAGTGTGATGCTGCTGCAGAGAACATGACAAATGTGTTGTTCCTATCGTCTAATCAGGAACGCGATTTGAAGATTGCAGCAGCAGTATCAACGCTGACAGAGGCTCTTGGCTCAACTTGTAACGTTGAGATCAATGCAGAATATGGGGTCAAGCAAGTCGATCCAGTAGATGGGTGGCGTAACTACGAAAGGGATCCTAGTGGCAACAAGGTAATAATCACGATCACGGTAAAGAAATGAACAATCCTCCGGCGTTATCACCTCACATGATTACCGAGTGTAGATTTGCACTCAGCGCCGGAGGTATCTGTGAACATGGTGATTGCTCTTATGTGCATCACCTATTACACTTAATGCGGAAATGGAGATGATCTGAATGGCGAAGAAATTGATGCAAACGGCGACTATCTACGTGCCTCAGAAGAAAGTCGAAGAGAGGCTGATCGAGCGAATGATTGCGGTCGGCGCGAAGAAGGATCGATCGTTTAACTACGTTTTGTTGAAAGCGATCGAGGAGTATCTTGAAAAAGAGGAATCACAAGGAGCGTGAACGTGGCTAAGGATGAAAAGATTGCATCTGAAGTAGCAACTGGCGGAACGACATCGGCGGAGAAGACTCCATGGCAGCTACAGAATGAGATAGACAAGCTGGAGCAGCAAATAGAATCACTGAGGGCGCAGAACGCATTGCCGTTGACTGGCCTTGAGATCATGCAACTGCGAACCGTCCTGGCTGACAAGAAGGAGAAGCTAGGAGATCATGACGCTGTGATTGCTGGGATCGAATTGATTGCCAAGCTGGACGCATATCTGAATCCAGAGTTGCCGTTTAACGCTGGCGATGGAACGTCTTCTGTGTCGATGCCGCTTGATGGCGTGACGGCGCAATAAGATTCATTGAGTAGAAGATGGCGGCATACCTCCTGCGTAGTACAGCGGGAGGACTGCTGCTGAAGGAGTAGACATGGCCGTAGCACCAGACATGGAACGGACATCGGCAACTGTTCCCAAAGAGCATGTCGAGTTCTATAAAGCAGAAGTGAAGAGACTGCGGATACTTGGCGAACGAACATCAGTGGCTGAACTTGTCAGAGAGGCGATCGCAAGAGATGTCAAACGGATCCAGAGGAAGCGATAGCTGATGGCGGAAGAATGGAGATCAGTCGTTGGGTACGAGGGATGGTACGAGGTTAGCAATCTCGGGCGGATACGAAATGTGAAGAAGAGGCAAGGTACTGTTGTTGGCAGGATGATGAGTCCATCAACGAATCGACATGGATATTCATACGTGTGTCTCCGTCAAGATAATGAACAGAAGACAGCATTAGTTCATCGCGTAGTGATGGCTGCATTTGTAGGCCCATGCCCAGATGGATTAGAAACAAACCATAAAGATGGAATCAAAGGAAACTGCCAACGGTCGAATCTTGAGTATACGACTTCTTCAGAGAATCAAAGACATGCGTATAGACTCGGACTGAAAACTCCATGGGATGAGAGAGGAGAAAAGAACCCCTACGCTAAACTTACCGAGAGCAAGATCCACAATATCCGCAGAAGGCTAAAGCACGAAACGCAGACAGCTATTGCTAAGAGCGTCGGGATGTCTAGGGCTGCTATAGGGCTTATCGCAAATGGAAAAACATGGGGATGGCTAGAAGAGGAGCCAGTGTGACTAGACAGACGTTTTCAGGAAAAGAGGCAATTGCTGCATCGCGTGCGAAAGCCGGTGCGAATGCGTATCAGTGGGCAAATTCCTATCGGGTCATGCCCGATGGATGCACCTACTCGCTATTTAATCCTGATCGGTATATGGAATACCTATATGAGATATATATTGAAGCATCTCGTCTTAGAATCCCAGGTGGTAGAATAACTGTAATGAAGAGCGTTCAGACCGGGTTCTCAGAATGGGCAATCAATATGGCATTATGGTTCATGGATGTGAAGAAAGAACCCTGCCTGTACATGCTTCAGACGGACAAGCAGTTAGGTCCATTCGTACTCGCTAGGCTAGACCCTGCGATTGAGATCTCACCATATATCAGAGAAGGATTCTCTGGAGAGGCTGATAGTGTTGGGCTAAAGATCGGATGGAAGCAACCAATATACTTCCGTGGTGCGAAGTCCCCAGGAAGCTTGGTTGAGTTCTCTGTCGGAATGGTAGTGCAGGACGAGAAAGACCAGATGGAGCCATTGGGCGTTGCTGCATCTCAAGGGCGTCTACAGGGAAGGAAACACAAATGGGTGCTGCGACTCTCTAACCCATCGATACCGGAACACGGCATTCACATCGATTACCTGGAAGGATCAAAGGGCGAACATGCTCTGTGGTGTGAGAAGTGCCAAGAGTACAAGGTCCCGAGGTGGCCTGACAGCGCGAACGTAAATCATCCGTATGATGTCATGTGCCCAGACTACGATCACGTCCTAGACAAGAAAAACGGTAAATGGATACACGAAGAGCCTGAGAATCCTCACAAGTCCTATTCAATGGGGCATTTTGCATCACCGACAGTACAGCCGATTGAAATGCTCGAGGAGTGGGAACTCATCCGAGGGGATCCTACGAAGATGGGCGCATTCTACAATCTACGGCTTGGACTTCCTTGGGCAGAGGCTGGAACGCGAATCACAGACGTATCAGGCTTGCCATCGATGGGAGAGATGATCCCTTCCTACGATCGACAGAGCGTGATGGGCGTCGACGTAGGGACATTGCTCCATGTGGTAGTAAGGCGATCGTATGGCGGCATCTTGTGGGCAGGGAATCTGGTTGGGAGTGCTCAGTGGGAAGAGCTTGGACGAATGATGCACGCATACAATGTTGACCATTGCGCGATCGATGTCCGACCCGAGACGACGAAAGCCTCAGAGTTCGCAAGGCTATTCCCAGGAAGAGTCACTCTGGTCGAGTACAACCCCAATCCTATGGCCACGGAGGAGAAGTACGGGGAAAAGAACGGAGTACCTCTGTACAGCGGCCTGAGGACACCGATGATCGACAATGCAGTGGCGAAGATTCTTTCTAAGACTGAGGGAGTTCCGTCGAATCTACCGACAGACTTCTGGGACCACTTCAGGGCAGTATCAAGACAGTACGTGACGAGGGCGGACGGGGCTGTATACGTATCGTATGTGCATACGAAGCCTGACCATTACGTCCATGCGTTCAACTACGCGGTATTTGCAGGGAGCCGATTCGAAGGCTCTGACGGTGAGAGGACACAGTTCTTCAGCCCGAGAGGGAGGGGGAGACGATGAGCGAATGGGAGGCAGCAACGCCACTTGAGGTTGGACAATTCTACACGATCGATGGCGAACGTCGGCAGTGCATCAGTGGAGGTATGAACATGAATAAAGCGTGGATGAGAGATAAAGAAACGCGAGATAAAGTTGCCAGCGATATCCTTGTTTATGGGGGCGGATACGTGGTGGAGAACAAAGATGGATCGTGTCCGATTAGAATCCATCCAGAAAGAATGGTCGCTATCCTAGACAAGAAAACGCACAAACCTATCGCGTATCGAACTGTGATAATGGGGCATGAAGTTACATACGAGCTAGAGAACGTATGGCACGGGCGGCTTACTGTAGAGGGAGATGAATCATGAAACTGACGAAAGGCACGATACTGAAGGCGAAGGGCGGGTGGGACGCAGAGGTCGTTTGGGTAAGAACGATTGAGGGACACGGATTCTACGCGGTGCATAGACCAGGAGAAACGGATCCTACCTGCCCTGAGTCATGTCCAGTATGGCACAGGGCGAATGGCCATGCACATAGCCAGTTTGGTGTGCTGGAACCTCCATGTTACGGTGCTGGCCATCCGGCAGATCTTGAGATGGGGGATTACGAGCTATGAAACTGAAGAGATTCAGCGCGGTCGTGGTACTGGCATTAGTGGCTATCATGCTTGTGAGTTGTATGGGGCAACGAGCGATCAGAGAAGGGATAAATACAGTATTCCCGAATGCGGATGGAATTCTTGGAGTAGACGACAATAATGAACTTTGGATGGTGCAAACGGAGGCAGAAGTGCTACTGGTCAAGTACATCCGAGGAAGTTATGGAGAGATGGAGAACTCGTTCAAAATACTGGCGCGAATGGAGATCGGACTATGAAATACATAAGAGGGCAAGACGGCGGCATTTATTCTGTGTCACGTCTGAAGCCTCCATGCAGGCATACGCATGAAGGTGAAGCGATCTGGCGCATGTCTGTTGTGACGTGGAGCGGCGAGTACATCACGTATGCGACGTTCAGAACTGAGGCCCTGGCGATCAAGGCATACAAGTCTATGACAGATTTCATGCTCAGTTTCCAGAATATGATCGTCTTCAGACTAGGCGTTGACGGTGAAGCACCTACCTTGATAACTAAGGGGCAGTTAGATTGCACGGCTGTTGGGCCTGGAGGCACAGAGATTTATGGAAGGAGACAGGAATGACGACACCGCTTGATACGCTGTATAGCATTGGGAAGCTGTTCGTTTTCTTCGGCGCTGCGATGTTCGTGTGGCTGTCGATTCTTGGACAGCAGACGTACTGGATGCGTGCTAGGAACACTAAGATGAAGGATCTGCCGAAGAAGTATCGATTCTTGGCGAAGGCAGCTTACTACGAGTGCTGGTTCTTTGCCGGCTGGTTCGTGATATTCGTAACGGTGGCACTGTGCCGAGTTCTTTGGCGACTGGTAACTGTTGGGTGGTGATGAAGATGAAAGTCCACATCAAGAAATCGGAGGCAGCGGCGTTATTGGTCCCTATTGGTCATGCGTGGGATTCTGGCGTGTTCTGTCCTTCATGGAAGGATGTTGATGTTGTCAAGCGGATATTTATTAACTGGCCTGAGTTGCTAACGGAAGGATGGGATTGGCTTCTGCCGTTGATGGCTGGCAAGGATAACGATAAGGAGAATCATGAGTGACGCAACCAAATTAAGGAACAAAGAGGTATTGGACCTATGCAGGAACTTCCTCGACGCAGTTCAGAAACGTGAAGATTGGCATCCGTTCGCGCAGTTGGGAGCCCGACAGAAGAAATCACCGCCAAATATCCCAGCATTCCAGTCGTTCAAGGTGCTGATGACGCAGCATCCTGGTAAGGGATTTGATGACGATCAGATGCGAACCGTCTGGATTGAGATCACGCTTGGAGGGAACGAGAGGCTGAAGCTGCAGAGAGTCCCTGCGAAGCTGCTGGCCGTCAGAGAGATTGGCTGGGAGCAGTGTGACCGCTGTGAAGGTGAAGGAAGCACTGAGGAAGAAGAAGTCTGTGATAAGTGCAGAGGCACTGGCAAGGTAGAGATACAGCCTCCGAGGATTCCTCAGAAGGGGACTGATACCTATGAGTACGACAACGAACATGCTGTTTGGGGTATCTGCCCGACGAGTTTCAAGTGGCGTGAGGGTGAGCGAAGGCTCGTCAAACTGTAATGGCGTTGAGTCGTGATCAGATAAGGCAGTTGTCCATTGAGACGAGCATGGTAGCTGTGCAAAATGTCTCATTTATTGGACATACTGGCCTTATCACATTGAAGATGCACAACGGAATTGTTCAGAGGGTGTGGGCTGGTACTCCTGCAGGCTTGCTATTATGGGTCCAGGGGCAGCAATTGATCCACCTTGTGCCTAACGCGGAGTTGCCGCTGAAGCATTGATGAGGAGTGGTTCTAGATGAAAGAGCAGCGTATCCCTATGTCGGGTGGTGACGAATACGATGCGCTTACGCAGTGGAAGAACGTCTGTTATTGGCAATCAGGTGAGCGCAAACGGATCAAGCGCAAATACCGGAAGCGCGTCAGGCGGCTATGGCGTGAAAACCGCAACCGGAAAAACACGTAGAGGCTATTGACATCTACCATGTAAGTCGCTAGACTGTCCTTGACGTGAGAAAACACAAGGATACGGCATTACCTATATTTGGCGGCACGGAGGGGGCCATCAGTGCCCAACCAAGTCTCACGTCACTCCGTGTCGCTGATGAATTGATCGACAAGAAAGCCAAGAGACGTGCCTACTACGCAAAGAACCGAGAGAAGATTCTCGCTCAAAGGACCGCCAGGTATGCAGCAAATCCCGAGAAGCTCATCGCTCGCCAGAAAGCATACAACGATACACACAAGGAAGAGGTACATGCCTATCAAGTGGCATATCGAGCGTCTCACAAGGAACAGCGCCACGCATACTACGCCGCTCATCTGCCAGAAAACGCAGCATATGCGTCAGTACGAAGAGCTAGGATAGCTGGCTCAATCATCGGTGATCGCGCAGAGATTGCTGAGATTTATCGCAAGGCGAAGGAAGATCCTAAAGTGCGATGCTATATCTGCAACAAGATGATTCGTATGGGTGACAGGCATGTAGATCACATTTTCCCAGTTAGCAAAGGATTCCCAACAAGGCCATCTAATTTAGCAATCGCGTGCAGCAGATGCAATCGGGCAAAAGGCGCGAAGCATCCTAACGAACTAGGAATGCTGATATGATAGATGAGTAGGCTATTGACATAAGAGGCAGAATGCTGTAGGTTGTAGTCGAGCAAGTATACGAAGGCTCCTGGCGAACAAAACGTTCGTCGAGGAGTCTCTTTGTTTTTCAGGAGGGCAAGATGGCGGATACAGCGACGTCTACACCAGTAGAATCAGGCGACAACATATCTAATCAGCAGTCAGGAAAACCTCGAGCGATGTTGTCGACATTCGTTGCCAACGATACCGATTTCCATTTCATGGAAGTCGATATGAGCGTGAATGGTGGATTGACTTATGGTGCAACGAATCCCAGCAACCAGATCCTGACGATCACTCTCTACGGAGCATTCGAATCCGGCGTTGATCCAGCAGGAGCAGCAGCATTCCCAATCGATATTACTGGATTCACTGTTCCTGCGGGTGAATCAGAGTACACGACCACAACCGATAAATTCCCATTTTATCTCATCAGATGCACATTCGCTGTGGTTCCTGACGGCAAAACAGTGACGATCAAGACTTGCAGTTGGGAAACGAACTAGGGAGGAGACATGGCGGGATTCGGAGCGGTAGGTAAATCGGCACAGAATCTAGGGTTTCTCATGGCGACTGCCGATGCGTCGCTTCTTCACGTTATTGACGACAGCGCGATGGCACAGCTATTAGCAATCGGTGGAGACGCATCTGACTTCGACGACACGACCGACTCTCTTGAAGCAATCTCCAACGCGATCTCTGCTATTCCTGGCGGAACGTGTGATGCCTTCCTAGCGTCTGTAGGCGGTCTCCTTACCACAGCAGCGGCAACAGGGGCTGTAGGTGTAGGTACGACGCTAATGGGCTATGAGAAGCAGATAGTAACCGCCATCCTCGATGGAACGTATGGCCTCTCTGCACTACAGGTTGATATATCGGGAATACCGACAACGATGGTAGGCACGAACTCATCCTTCCTGGAATCGGTCGGCGGTCTTCTGACCACAGTGGCAGCGACGGGGGCTGTCGACACCGCAACTCCAATGATGGGATATATGAAGCAGGTCGTAAACTTCACAGAGAGCGGCGGGGCTACGAATGTTCCGCAGTTTGTAGGCACTCTAGCGTATGCTGATGCTTCTGCTTCTGACGATACTGGTAGCGGATTGACTCCAAGCGCACCTAAGAAGACTATTGCTGCTGCTCAGGTAGTCGCAGGGATTGGTGGGGCTGTAACGATCAAGGCAGGAACCTACGCAGAAGACGTAGCGATGAGTTACGCCGCGCAGGAGCTATGGCCTGAGATTGGGACTGTATTCGATGGCACTGGTCCGTGTATCACGATCTCTGCTGCAAACTGCAAACTTGGGCGACCTGGAGATAGATTCCAGATCACACCGGCAGCAGATCAGATTGGCGTTGTTACTACAGCCGCAGGTACTGGCTCATTCATCAATGGCGCGATGGTAGTTGGGTCGGCAAGTGCCGGAGGATTTGACATCAATGGCTCAGGTGCTGAGTTGCATTGGTGCCGTGCTACTGGCATGAAGGCAGGCGCTAAGGCTTTCGATTCAAGCGTGTCGCAGTTCAAATGGATAAACTGTTCAACGACAGGGAATACGACCTCTTACGGTTTCTATGCAGGTGGTGCGACGATCTCAAGAGGGCTTATACTCAATTGCACATCTGTTGGGCATCAGACATCCGGCTTCTACTTGGACACAGGCGTATCGCTTATAACAGTAAACGACTGTTCATCAGGTGGAGGCGACGGTGGTAAAGTAGACAGCGGAACGAACAACATGTGGGGCAACTTCGTTGATCGACTTAACGACGAACACCATGAGCATATCTATCCTCGATGCACTGGGCAGGGCGCGGCTGGCAATCCAATATCTGTGGCGAATGCCACCACTGACGGTGCAGGTGGAACCCGCGACGATCAGGACTATTGGGGAGATGTTGCGACGATCATCCCCATGTCAACTATTACAACTATCTGGAACGCAGTTGGCGTATACATCCATGCGAATACAGCATCAGACATTCAACAGTGGGACATATTCTTCCCAAGGACAGCTTACAGCTCTGCTCAGAATGGCGGTAACGATTGGGACGAGAACGAAACTGCGTTGACTGTTGCCGATGGCACAATATTTGAAGACGGCGACTTCGTTTGGATCACTGGCACTGACAGAGCGGCTGGCGAGATCGTGAAGGTCAGCGGAGCTCCTGCTGGCAATGTCGTGACTATTGCGAGAGAGACTACCGCAGACGCAGAGGCTGGATTGCGGTACAACTACGATGGCACTCCTGGTGCTAACACCATGTACGTTGCGAGTCGTCCTGGTACTCCTTCTCTGCACAGGATCGAAGGCGACTTCAGCGCGGCGACGACAAGGGATATGAAGGCATACCGATGGCACGAGGCAAGAGAGATGCCTCCGAATACAGGAATGATTATGCGTATGCTAAATGCTACTGATGGTGGCGCAAGTTCGTTCGACACACGCGCCATCTACGAAGACTAAGCATAGGAGGTGCCTGTGAAGGCGACAGCGCACACACAATGGCAAGTCATGAAAGAACGACTGGTGAAAGTGTGGAAGCGGATCAAAGCATGGGTACTGAAGATACTGAACGCAATTGCAAACGTTGAATTTTGAAGAGGTGAACATGACTGAGAACTTGACGGAGACTGTGGCAGAGAGCATGACGGCGCATATCTTCCATGAGCAGATTCAGCTTATGAAAGACACGCTCGACCGCGGACTGATGATATATCAGGGAGATAAGACCAATCGCGGGTACAGGCACTACAAGCAGGAGACGATGAGAACGTTCCATGCGTTCATCGACGCCTTCTGGGGAACACTGCTCAAGGATGGATTGGTAGAGGTATGCCAGTGCGGGGCGCCCACGCGACGGTGGAGCGAATGCCCGTGCTGCGGCGGTTCAGGGTTCAAGGTAGTAGAGGAGGACTCTAGTGGGCTTCATGAAAGCACTGGATAGGGCATTAGGCACCCCCGTCAAAGAAGCGGCGGAGATGACCCCCAGCCGATTAGTTAGCCAGGAGCGCCCGAGCTACAACGACGGGCGCGTTACTCGTCCTGCTGGCCTCCAGAATATCTTCAACGCTTTCAAAGAGGATCCTGCTGTCTTTACCGCGATTGAGAGAATTGGTGCGTCGATCGCAGACATCCCTCTTATCATGATCGAAGCGGAACAGGCAAAGGAAGATCGCAAGTTCGTCAGCGCACGCCACTTCCACGCAGCGTCACGGTCTAAGACCTACGCTGGCGTGATGGAGAAATGGGCGTCGATCGAAGGCGGACGAGTGATCAGGCAAGATCCTATTCTCGACATGCTGGCGAATCCCTGTCCCTCTGCCGGTGTGTCGGGAAACCTCATGAAGCGTGCCATTGTCGCGTACATGGAGCTTACTGGCATGGCCTACGTCGAGAAGCTCTACGATCCCAAGGACGATAAGAAGGTCACTGGCCTCTGGCCGTTGATCAACCCTCTCAAGATGCAGGTTATTGCTGGAAAGACACGGCTCATTGATGGGTACGTGTGGAATGGTTCGAGAGGCGCTGTCGTTTTCAAACCAGAAGATATGATTTACTTCCGCAGCTTCAATCCAGATACCCCGTACTACGGCTACTCACCAACGCAGGTACTGCGCGTAGTCATCGGTACTGATCTCAAGGCCCTGAACTGGAATGCTGTGTTCTTTGCCAATTCCGCTAGGCCAGAAGGCATCTTATCATCCGATCAATACCTCAACGATGGGGATGTAGAGATGATCATGCAGACCTGGGATGACAACCACAGGGGAGAGGAAAACCAGAGCAGACCTGCTGTTATGGGAAAAGGCATGAAATGGCTTCCAACTGGATCTAGCCACCGTGATATGGATTTCCCGTCTCTACGTCGTTACAGCAAGGAAGAGATCCTTGGATCATACGGAGTTCCTCCTATAGTTGCAGGGGATTATACTGATGCTAACCGGGCGTCTTCTGAGATAATGTACCGATTATACTATGAAAATGGCATACTCCCTCGATGCGACGTGATGGAAGACTTCTGGAATACCGCATTGATGGAGCCAGGGAGCGGCAAGCGCATTGTCTACGATCTCGGAGCTATCGAAGCATTGAAAGGAGACGTCCTCGAGATGGCCAAGGTGTCGGCCAGGGTGAAAGAGGAATTCTCAGTCAACGAACGAAGGGTCTTCCTTTGGAATCTTCCGATTATCAAGGGGAACGACGGTAATGCTCTGTGGGATCCGAAGCGAGAGGAAATCATTGGATACGCTCCGATTCCATCAGAGGTTGCAAGCGAGAATCAATTGACGGCTGGTGATGGAACAACTGGTGGACCTGAATAATGGGCGCGGATCTCACAAACCTTGTGAATGCACAGGACATGAAGAGCAGACGGATAGCGGACAAGAAGGACATATTGCTATTACAGCATAAGGTAGGTGGGTAGGATGGCAACAGCACTAGATAGCGCAGATTATCGAGTTTGGTGGGTAGCTTCGGACTGCACGACAGTAATCGGTGGGATCACCGATGCTGGAGTATTGGAGACGTTAGCTGGGTTTAATATAGACGTCGATTTTTCAACTGGCAAGGCGATAACAATCGACATAGACGTCCCATTGGCGGCTGACAATTATGTCTATGGGATCGACAGTGACCTGCAGCAAACGTCGGCCTATGCAGCCGGTACATGGTCTACTAGCGGTGGCATGATCGGTATTCGATCAGACGTAAGGGTCGACTATAAAATTACCGATGCTTATGCAGGCTACTTCAACGTATTGATTGACCCTGCGGCGACATGCACGGTAAACGACATGTTCGGTCTATTCGCGCAAGCTCAGTTGATCGGGCCATTTACAGCCGGTTCTGCTGGGAGTCAAATTGCGGCATTGCGTGGAAGCATTACGAACTCGTGTACAGGGACATACGACGGTCAGGTATTTGCGTTGTCTCTGGACTACGGTTCTGACATCAACTACGGCAGCACGACTGCGTTGATCTACATGTGGACTCATGGGAACGCATATTGCGACCATGGGATCTACCTGCAGAACTGGTCTCCGTATATGCAGACAGGCATGACGCTGACGGAGTACAACACGACTTCATCGATGCTTGTTGGAATTGACATTGACGTAAACGCTATTGGCGCAGATGTCAACTACTTCGGTATCGACAACGATCTAACCCAGCGTAATGTCGCTGCGGGCGGATATCTAAGCCGTGGAAACTTGATCGGTGCTGCTAACTCTGTTACTTCGATTGGGAATATCGATGCTGTATATGCTACATACTCCTCTTCGACGCTTACGATGGCAGCAGATACTGAGTCTAACCAGCTATACGGCGGAATCTTTGCGTCTAATGTTGCTGGTGCTTTCACACTGACACTCCATGACGGAGTGATGGGTGCTCAGTTTGCCGTCGAAATCGATTCTGGTGTAACTGACGTTACTGGCGGAATTATTGCAGCGGGGTTCTTCTTCCCGAATGCACAGAAGGCTCTTACATCGATCGTATATGGTGGCTACTTCAAGTGTACGAACTACACTGACTACGGCGTAGCTGTCATCGTGGAGAGCAACAACATCTCTGCCGGTGTGCAGATTCGCACAAAGGATTCGGCTGTATTGCCGATTGGGTTGCAGATCACATCGACGTCTGGATCCGTTACGAAGGAGATTGAGCTTACGAGCGGAGTTGGCATCTACACAGGCACAGCAGATCCTAACGGTTCTCTTTCTGGAGTGGATGGCGATATGTATCTTCGCACAGGCACATCCACGGCAAACACGACGCTTTACGTGTGCCAAGGCACGACCAACTGGTCTGCGCTTGGGACTGGCTAGTAACTAACGGGAGGGGCTTCGGCCTCTCCCTCTATTTGATTGACGCGGCATAGGGCCGCACGAAAGAGAGCAGCAAAGGAGCACAGCATGACAATGAAAGTGACGTTGACAGATGCACAGCGGATCCAGGCAGCGGCGGCGAAGTTTGTAGGGATTGACCTTCCGGTTAAGACCTCGTACTTGCTGGCGCGAACTGTTTTGGAGATCACGACGCATCTACAAGCATTCCAAGAAACGCGAACGAAATTTGCGAAGAAATACTGTGCCCTGGATGAGAAAGGGGATCCGAAGTCCGAACCGATTGAAGGCGCTCCTGGTCAGGCGAAGCTGTCGTTTAAGACGCCGGCTGACGAAGAAGCATTCGTGGAGAAGATCTCTAAGCTCGGTGAGGAAGAAGTGGAGCTTACGCTCAGGAACAAGCTGGCTCTTACAGCGTTTGACGATCCGAACACGGAAGACAAGACAGTCATTCCGTGGGATCTGTTGGGCGGCTTGATGCCGATTCTTGAAGACATAGAGGAGTAAGGAATGAAACGAATATGTCCGACCTGCGGAATGGTACAAACAAATCAAACGGATGTTTGTCCGAGATGTAAAAAGAAGACCGTTTCCAAAGGTCGGCGTATCGTTCAGAAGGGATTAGCTAAAGGGAGGGCGCAGTAATGGATAGGAAGGCACTAACAGTAACCGAGATTGCGGTGAAGGGAGAGGACGGGCATGTAGTTCTCGACCGCGGCGAGATCACGACTCTGTTGAAAGAAGGGAACGTTGCATCGATGTTCAAGTACGCATTGCATGAACGATCTCTGCCAGAGTCCATAGGAGAGCCGGAGAGGGTGTTTAATGTCGGCGCCCAGGGTGGAGTGCTGTTAGACACGCGCCCGAAGGCCGAATCGGTAATCTCGTCTTCCTCTCCAGATCGTGACGGTGACGTCATGTGGCAATCAGGCATGGTCATCACGACCAACTACGAGAACAACCCGACTGTGTTTGGTCAGCACGATCACGATATCCCGGTGGGATTTACTGAAGTGATCAAGCAATACAGGGATCTAAGTTGGGCTCAGTGGCAATGGCTCAACGATGTGGAACAGTCGCTAGGGAAAGATTACTACGAGATGTGGGTTAAGCATGTGCTTAACTGCGTCTCTGTTGGCTTCATGATCAACGAGTGGGCGCCTCTTGACAAAGGCGACATGTGGGGCGGCTGGGACATCAAGGAGTGGGAACTCCTCGAGCATAGTCCAGTCGGACTGCCATCGAACAGAGAAGCGATGCGAACGGACGGCATGAAGTCGATGTTCCGTGCTTATGCAGAGCAAGTGTCTGAAGGCCCCTCACCGATTCTGAAGCAGATGTTTGAAGAGTTCGAACACGAAGGAGCACCGTTGTCTGTCCCTGTGAATATCACTCTCACAAACGAGAAGGATCTACGACAGGCGATCAAAGACGGCGTTTCTGACGCATTGAAAGAAGGCGGAGAAGCAGCGGTGGAAATGACATGCTCTACTAAGGTCGACGGTGATAAAGCACTTGAGACTTTTGAAGAGATTCGAATGGCAGCAGCGGCGGGGGTTCTTCCAGTCGACAAAGCCTTTGAAATGATTGGAGATCTAGTCGACGGATACAAGGCTGTCATTGTAGAGAAGGATGCTGCGGTGGCGACGGCGGAAGGACAAATCCAAGATCTGAAGCAAGAGCTAGTAACGCTCAGTGCTGGGGTCGTGGAGAAATTCGGATAACGAGGTGAGCAACATGGCGCGAGATCTGAGCCAAATGACCCCAGAAGAGAAAGAGATGGTCCTGCAAGGGGCTAAGATTCTACTTGCCGGGGGAACAAATGATGCAGAGCCAGAGATTCCTGCTGATGTGCAGAAATTTATGGACGATAACAACTATACGATCGAGGCGAAGAAGCCTACGGTCATCGGTGCTGTTGATACTGCTACGGCAGTTCGTAGCACTGAAGAGACCCAGCTTGACGGCATTGGTCCGCAGATGAAGGCACCTGCAGGCCCAGCGATTATTCACGAATCGACGAAGCGAACAAAGAAGGACTTTTTGATCGTTAATGCAGTCGGTATCTTGACACAAGGACGGGACTACGAGCATTTCCTAGATTCCGGCCTTGAAATGGACGTGCTGAAGGCACAGAAGGCTTTCAGCCGCGAACCTAGTGAAGAGATCAGGAAGGAAATCAAGGAACGCGAACAGCAATTGAAAGACCTGAACATCGGGTCTGAAGTTGCCGGCGGATTCTTCATTCCTGAAGAAGTCAATACCGAGATGATTAAGAATCTCCGCGGCCAAGAGATTTGGATGAACATGGGCGTCGACTACATGCCTAATTCTCCGAAGTATCAGTCTTGGCCGAAGGAAGGCGACGATCCTAACATCACGTGGACTGGCGACACGCCTCCGAGCGATATCGAAGACACAGACATGGAGTACGGCGAAGTTACGTTGTCCCTCCATCAGATGGCGTGTCTCGTTAAGATTCGTCTCAACTTGCTCAAGTATGCTCGGGACAATGTTGAGAAGAGGGTCAGGAACCAGATTGTACAGTCGATGGCCGTTGAACAGACGAAGGTTGGATTGCGCGGAACTGGCGGGAAGCAGCCTTTGGGCTTGTTCAATCTTCCGTCGATGGTTTCGTACACGACTGACCTTGGCTCCGCAATCCCGACCTTCAACAACCTGCTCGATCTGCAGAGTGTTGTTCGTGGACGAGATGGTGTCGTTGATGAAACTCGTAGCGCGTGGGTTATGTCTGAAACGTACTTGGGCCTGTTCAAGAAATCAAAGACTGGGACAGCGCAGTATGACTACATCGTTGACCTTACTAATATGCCTCCAAACCGTATCCTCGGCTTGCCGGTATACACGTCGTCCCAGATTCGAACCGATCTAGGGACTGGATCCGATTCTCGATTGATGTTGGTAGGCGACAAGAACCAGATCATGTTGGCCGATGGCGGACAGACTGAAATCACGATTCTCAAGGAACTCTTCGCACGAAAGTTCCAGGTCGGGTTGTTGGCTTCCAGAGAGATCGACTTCGGCGTCCAGCAAGAGAAGCAACTACAGTTCCTCACGGGCATTAAGGCTTCGTAGGAAAAGGATAGGTGAAACATTATGGGTGTGGACTTTACACGCGATTTCAACAGTAAGTTCTACATTGCTCCGATCCTGGCTACTGAAACACGTAACGGGACTGGAACTGAGGCAGATTCTACTGCGAAGCTAGTGTGGGGATGCCGTGGTGGGGCGTTCTTGGTCGAGATGGGGCTAATTCATGCGGCAGATACAATTTCTCTGACGTTCCAGAAATCCCCAGATAACTCGACTTGGACCGACCTTGTCCCAATCGGATATGCGTCCGCAGATATCGAGATCACTCAAGCAGCTGGACTTGGTGGAGACAACATTATTGCCTTCTCGACCGACGAGTTGAACGAAGGTGGGTATGTCCGTGTTCAGTATTCCAGCGAAAATGCTTACTCGGATACCGTTTACGGTGTGAACTTCATCGGCTTCCGTGGTGTCGACCAGCCAGTTCTGAAGAAGTGGCGCGAAGGGCTGACCTACGTTGTTGACGATGTTGTTCAGAACGACGGGTTCTACTTCAAGTGCATCGTGGCGTTTACGAGAGCGTTGGCCGAATCAGAGGTCACGAACGACTCGTTCCTGTCCGAACCTGGAGTAGGGGCATCGACTGGCACGTACTGGGAGATCTACAAGGGCGCGGCTCTCTAGGAGGGCGTAATGGGATGGCCTACTGCGAGTGAAATTGGGAGTATGACTCGGGTATCGTTGAAAGAAGTTCCAACGGGTGTCTTCAAGACATCCTACGGATTCAACGTATCCGAGATGATAACGGGAGTAATCGCAGATATAGCCGCCTATTGTCGTCGGCCTTTTGGCTTCGACCAACAGACATTGACTCAAATCTATGATGGGGGGCGTTACATGCTCATGGTATCATGCCCCCCAATCATCTCGGTTACTTCGGTGACTGATAACGATTCAGAAGAAGTATTGGACGCATCAGACGACGACTACTGGGTGTACGACCGCTACGTTAGGCTCCCAAGGCCCTCAGACGTGGTTAGGATCCAGTTGAAGGACAGAACGCCGCAACTATATACAGTTGTCTATGTGGGCGGCTACGACGATGCAGGAACACCACTGCCGGCAGATATCAAAGAGGTCTGCGCTGAGATGTGTACGCGGACTCTGCTAAGAGTCGACCAGCAGTATCGTGTGTACGACAACGTTGATCAATTTGTTGACGGAGAGACTGAATCAGTCTTTGCGAACAAGGACAAGTTCTTCGCAGATCAGTATGCGAAGCTGGCGAGAAACGGACGAGTAATGACGGTGGTGAGGTAATGGTCGGCGGGAACAAGGAGTTTACCTTCTTCAGTAGGACGACCACTCTGAATGCGGCGAGGGAGAAAGTTGATTCCTACGACATCGGTGATCCTGACCACGAGAATGTATGGTGCCGGAAGACACAGCGAGTACGGCAGGACAGGAAAGAAGTTACGTGGACGGACTACGCGCAACCGCTGGTAGAAGAGTTTCTACTGACTGTACCGATTGACGTAATACTAGAGGCGAGAGACTTGGCAAAGCAAGTGGACACAGGACACGACTATTTGATCCTTGGAGTGGAGAACACTTCAGAGATGAATCGGTCGTATCAATGCCCGATTGTGCGAGTAGCTAATGTAACGAAGGTGGCCGACTAATGGCGCTTCCAAGCAAGGGATATTTCGGCGGCAGCAAGTACAACGTAGGCGGCAGTGTCGTTCAATTTGACGCTACGCCGTTTACTGCTGTTGTGCTGAGTAATCTCAGCAAGAGGCTTGAGGAGTGCGGCAAAGTGTGGGTAGAGAGAGCTCAGGACAATTTCACGTTTGTCTATCCTCCTCACTCGATGCCATGGGATTTTCCTCACCATTCAGGGGATGCGATGTCGATGGTGAATGCCATTGATTGGACAGTATTTGACAGAGGTGCAGAGATGGTGATGCAGGCTGGGATCATTGACGACAGCTTGCCAGGTAGATTGAACATCTACCCGCACATGCTGGAAACGGGGACAGATTTCATGGCCCCGCGTCCGTGGATAACGATCACTACTGATGAAGTATGGATGGACTGGGCAACGATTCTTACAGGGATGGGATCATAATGAATGCAGCATTCTTAGGCCCGTTCACGGTAGCACTGCTGGCCGCTGTTGTCGATGCGGACGTGGAGCGCAATGCGAATCTGCTTGCCCTGGTAGACGATGAGTTCATTCTCAGCGCACGCCCGGGGACTGCGGCTAACGAGATGGTCATCTTTGACATTCCGTTCGGCGGGAGATCCCCAGCGTATGTGCATGGAACAGACGGTGATGCAGTAGGGAATTGGTCAAGGTTCCAAGTGACTGGATTCTCAACGGTGAAGTACACAGCGACACAGATAATGGATGCAATCATTCAAGCAATTGATGGCCGAGACATTGTTGTCTCTGATTCCTGGGCGACGGTTAGGTTGATGCAGGTGTTGGCTCCGCAAAGCATTCCAGAAGTAGTTGCGAAACAAATGATGCACGGAGTCTTCGCACGGTACGAAGTCCTGTTCTGTTAGGAGGACAATATGGCTCTAAGCCAAGGCTATAACGCGATATTCGTTTGGGACACAGATCATGTGCTCCAGACGAATGCAGACATTACGATGGACGTCTCCAGGGCGACGATCGATGTGACGACTCATGGAAGCGCGAGTCTCCCGTTCCGATCGTTCAAGCTAGGGTTGGTCGACCCTCAAGACATCACGCTCCCCATCTACTGGGATTACACGCGACCGGAGATTGCAGAGATGGTAACAGCCCTCTGGTGTGAGACGGAAACAAAATGTGAATTCGAAGATGCAACGGGATCAGCCAATCCCTTCTTCAACGGTAACTGTCTTGTAACCAAGATCAGCCCGACTGGACGAATGGAAAACGAGATGCAGATCGTGAACGTCACGTTCCGCGTCACTGGCAAGCCCACGACAATCCTGGGATACACCCCTTAGAGGTAGGTGAACTACGATGACAATTAAGGCAGGTTATCTGATGGGTTTGTTCCTGTCCGAGAAGGTGATTCTGGACGGAGAAACGACCGAGGAAGTGCATCAGCTTGCAGGAACAGAAGGCGTTAGCGGTCAATTCAGCAATGTCCTGTCTCTTGACTGGTGGGATCTTACCGCAGGGGCAGGATCAATCGATTGGGGCGCGAACTACGGATACAACGATCTGTCAGGCGGTTGTGCAATTACGGCAACCGCTGCTGTTGATACGTCGATAGCGCAGACTGTTACGTATGCGACGGCTCTTGCTGAGACGAAGAAGCTGTCCTTGTCGCTGTGGTCGAAGTTTGCCGCGGGGAAGGAAGCAACTCTGACGGTTACGTTCAAGGACGCAGCTGACGCTACGATTGGCACACCGGATGTGCTGACGATGGTTGCGAATCAGACAGGTTACGGCAATACGAATTGGGGCTACTGGTCTTTGTACCTCACAGCTCCTGTTCTTATGAAGTCGTACACCTTCTCGATCGCTCCCACGTCGGCTCAGACGATGTACATCGACAACGTGCGTGCGACATGCCTCTTACAGGTGATCGGCGCCCACGACACCCTCTCAATCGGTCTAGAGGCCGAAGTAGAGGATGTCAGTACGTTCAAGAGCCTACAAGACAACAGCGGCTTCCGATCGTTCTCTACAAGCATCATCAATGCAGGAGAAGTGACGGTTTCGAACTACTGGGGAGTGAAGCAGTGGTGGAACTCCACAGATACATACTCTCCGACTGGAACTTGTCACAACTCAGGTGCTGACGTTGTGCAACACGAGCAACGTAGCTACACCTCCATTCTTGAAAGCACTGATAAAGAGCCACCGGATGCCACCTACTGGGCGGTACTCGGAGCGGAAGAGATGTCGTACTCACTGTTGGAAGGTGAGCGAATCTTTGCGATTCTGTTCACAGACGTTGCATCGGCAGACGAACGATTCGAATTCTGGGCATACGTCCCGAAGTCGGGCATTGTTGCCCCTCTTTCCGGCAAGTGCATGAATCCATTCACACTAAAGGTTGACGGCCTGTTGGGGTTCGTTGACAGAGCGAAAGATTAAAGGAGCGACACATGGCTAAGAAGAAAGTAACGAAGGTTGTAGACACGGCGGATTCGATCAGGAAGGCACGGGATGATTCCCGTAGCTCAGTGATCAAGAAGTCGGCAGTGGCGCATCAGAAGGCAAACAAGAAATAGCATTGGAGGCAACATGACACATGAACTGAACGCGCAGAACCTAGTACAGGCAATTGAACAGGCTGAGAGTGAGAGCCACGTAAAAGAATTCGAGGTCGGGGGACAAATGCTAACGTTCCCCCGACTTTCTCTTCACGATCAAGGCAAGTTCGAAATGCGAGTGAGAACTGACGAAGAGAATAGGACTGGGAAACGCTCTACATTCTCTCTCGGTGGAGCTCGCAACAAAGCATCGTTGACACTGGCAAATATCATGGCTGGTACTAAGCGAGATATCGCTAAGATGCGCGAAGAGGCTGGAGACAAGCCGCTTGCTGCCACGGATGAAGAAGCACTGGCAATGGCCAAGAGAATGCAGGAAGACGTGATGGAGAGATTCGAGCCTTACGCCGATCGCATCTTCGCTGACTTCAATCGATCGCACATGGCCTACGCCGTTGCGATGTCAATGATTGAGCAGTACGGATCCGACATCACTTACACCAAAGAGATTGACGGTGAGACTGTTCCGATCTCTTGCCAGATTGACGAAGAGTTCGTCGACAAGCTGTTCAAGCCAGAGAGTGGGCGTACCTTCGAGAACGTCTTCTCGTATGTCGTAGGACTAGCTGAGAAACCAAAGAAGACAGCAGCGCAACTGGCCGCAGGAATGAGTGTTGGCGACATCGCCAAAGAGACGATAGGTGATGAAAAAAACTCAGGGAGGGAGCAGGACTCCGAATAGATTTCGAACTGGCGATTCCCGTGCTAATGGCCGTGTACAAAAAGTCTGAAACTGAGGTCTTAGCATGGGATGATATCCAGTTTGCGTACTTCTTGAGGCACGCACAGGCGATTGGTAGGTGGCTGTGGAACTTCTTCCCGCCGGAAGTAGGAGGGAAAGATGAGAACGAAAGACGAGCAGCAGTGCAAGAGCTTCAGGACAAGACGCCGAGCCTTCTGGTCCCGAGTACAGAGCAGTTTGAAGATATAAGGACGGAATGTGAATCACACGGAATAATCGGTCCTGTTGGATAAGGGGATAGCATGGCAGGAGAAGCTGGCAGTCTAGGTAGAGCGTTTGTAGAGATCCATGTGCCTGTTGAGGCGTTTGCGTCTCAGATGTCATCTGTTGGAACGACATTTACATCTCAGACATCAAGAATGATCGCAGAGGCCCAATTGGTCTCTGCTGCCATTGGTTCTGCGAATGCGGGAATCATCTCCAGCTACAACGCTGTTGCTACTTCTGTCATGGGGCTTCTTACCGCCCAAGAGTTGGCAATCCTGTCAACGAACAATCTTGCCCTTGCCCTTCATCACGGAGATGTAGCTGCACGATCGATGGCTGCAGGCGGAGTCGTCTTAGGGACTGGAATGGCCGCAGGAGCGGCAGGGATTAAGGCGACAACATTCTCTCTGGCATCCCTTATGTCGATGGCTAAGTCTGTCCTCCCATTCATGGCCGCATTCATGGCTGTCTCAAAGACGATTGGGATCGCAAGCGGTGCTGTCACTGCACAACGCGAATACAACAAAGAACTCTATCAGTTGTGGACGTTGACTGATCTCACTGTTGAAGGGATTGGTGAGCTCAGTGATGAGATCCGAGATCTTACCCATGATTACAACGTGTTCGCCAAGGCTGGCGCGAAGGCAATGTACCAGATTTACAGTGCTACGTTCTTTGCGGACGACGCGACAGAAATCTTAGAGCAGGGCATGAAAGCAGCAGCGGCTGGAGCTACTGATTTGGTCTCTGCCGTTGATATGACGACAACAGTTTTGAACGCTTACGGAATGGCTGCATCAGAAGCCAGCAGAATCAATGATTTGTTGTTCACTACTGTAAGGTACGGAAAAACTACGTATGAAGAACTTGCCGGGCAATTCGGTAGATTGGCTGGTGTTGCGGCTCCTGCTGGTGCGCGTATCGAAGAAATGACCGCTGCAATTGCAACTCTTACCAGACAGGGGATCATGACAGACTGGGCGGTCACATCTCTACGTCAGACGATCATGTCAATGTTCCGTCCTACTGGAGCATTGGCTGGAGTAATCAGGGCCCTTGGGTACGAAACAGGTAGGGCATTGATCACTGAGAATGGATTCGTTGAAGCATTGAAGATGATCAAGCAGGAAGCAGATGCGGCAGGAATGCCTCTTGAGAACCTGTTCACAAACGTTCGTGCGATCACTGCTGTACTCCCGTTGCTGACAACGGCATCTGTAGGCTTCGCACTAGATGTTGATCGTATGGCAGACTCATTAGGTGCGATGGACACAGCCTTCGAAAAGATGGAACAAGATTGGGACTACCGGCTTGAAACATTGAAGTCGCAGCTAAACGATGTATCCCTCACGATTGGCGAGATGCTCATGCCGGCTGTCGAAGCATTTATGACAGTGTGGGTTGGCTTCTCAGAGGTGATGGAGAAAGGAATAGAAGTCCTTGGGCCATTTGGTCAAGGGATGGGCGCCCTAGCTGGCTGGGTTTCCGGCGCGGCTGTTTCTGTTGGTGCGCTGACTGCCGCGATATGGTTGCTAAATAAGGCTTTCATTGCCTTAGCTGCTAATCCAGTTGTTGCTGCGCTGGGAACCGTTGCTCTCGCTATCAGTGTAATCGTTTCGCAGATAATGGATGCGAACAGTGCTGTGCATACACTCGCTGATGAGATCCGAGGATTGCCAACGCCGGGGACAGTCGAGGCAGGGAGAATAGGGATGCCCACGGCTTCTGCTGACATCGTTGCCAAGTTCACTCCAGAGATCAACTCCTTCCTTGAAAAGTGGACAGAGATTATGGATCGGTACTCAGGGCCTGGTGCAGCAGTACAAGTAGAATCATGGCTCCCCAACCTCATCAGAGAACTCGAATTTGAGGCAATGCCTACTTACACAGGTGGATTCTCTCGACAATCTCCATTTGCCTTAACAATCGACAACGCGCCCGTGCGCGAAGCAATCATTGCCACTCTAATCTCTGGTGTTGAAGATCCTAGTGTAGCGAGAGCTATTGCCGATAGCTTTGGTATGTCGGCAAAACTCGGATTATCGGGGAGCGACTTCTCAATGGACTCCTCTGGTTTATCTTCTTCCGTTTTCTACGACGCGAAGGTTGCCATCGCTGCAGCGCGGACAGAGTTTGATGCTCTCTGGTCGTCTATCCAGAACGGGACAGTTGTTGTAGAAGAGGGAGAAACACAGATAGATGCCGTTATGGACGCATGGGGCGACATGGGAGATATTGCCCAATCATCCGCAGAATTCCTGAAGCTCATGGTAGACACCTTGGGTGTAGCCCCTGAACAAGCGGCGTTGCTGCAAGGGCTGGTCGAGGAGATGTTGGCCATTGCCGGCGTTACTGATGAGGTAATGATGGGCTTTGTCGAAGAGACCTACGCTCTCATTGCAGCATTCGGGGCGGCAGAAGAAGGATCGGCTGATCAGGCGCAGATACTGGGAGAACTGGCGGGCAGATATAAGACAGCGGCTGGATGGATGGAGACATTTAAGAAGGCTGGGATTGAAGCAGACGCTGAATTGGTCGACTTGATCGCGGCGTTTGAAGTATTCAATTTTGCCGTTGACGAGGGGACCGATAGTTTTATTGATGAAACCACAAAACTAATCGCTGCGTACAAACTTCTTGATGAAGGATCAGAAGAGCAGGCTGCGGCCCTCACAGAGTTGACGTCGCGTTATCAGACAACGGCACAGTGGACGGAGTTGCTTGCGTCGGTTGGGAAAGAAGCTGACGAGGAATTAGTTGGTCTTATCGCTTCGCTGGAAGAACTTGGGATCAAGCTAAAAGACACGACGAAGGCGGTGGACCCATTTGATGTAGCCACCTACAAGCTACTTACAACATACGACGAAGCCACAGATGGGTCTATCCTGCAAGCGGAGGCACTCTCGGCTTTGTCGGGGAGATACTCGACGGCGACCGGATGGTTAGAGCAATTTGCCGCTGTGGGAACTGTGGCAGACACGGTTCTGTTGGACTTGATCGCGGCGTTAGAAGCAATCGGGTTGACTGGAGAGGCCGCGACGAAGGGGTTCGTCGACGAAACAAACGCACTAATTACAGCATTTGGGTTAGCAGACAAAGGATCAGCTAAACAGGCAGATATTCTTGACGACCTTGCCTCTCGATACTCGACAGTAACTGGATGGATTGAGGCATTGAGTGCGGTTGGCATTGAAGCGAGTGAAGCTCTCACGCTACTCGTTGCTGCTCTGGAAGAAGTTGGCCTCAAAGCAGTAGCAGCTGCTGAGAAGACGTTCGTTCAAACGACGTATGAGCTTATTGCTACGTATGATGCGGCGACAGAAGGATCAGTTGCTCAGGCAGAAGCCCTTCAGTCATTGGCTGGACGATACCAGACTGCGATTGGGTTGGAGGAGTTGCTTACTAGCAAAGGGATCGAGGCAGATGACGAACTCGTTTTGCTAATTAAAGACCTCGAGAAGTTCGCGGAAGCAGCAGAAGAAGCCGGGGTCGATCTCGTTAATGTTACATCAAAGATGGTAACTGGCGTTGGGCAGCTACTAAAAAAGTTTGGTGGAGAGGGAGCACAAGGCGCAGGTAGCATCCTGACATCATTAGGAGCATCTATTGGCTCTGTCGGACTAGCAGTGGCTGCTCCAAATCCTATGACGATAGGCAACGCGATCCTTGCCGTTGCCGACACAGTTGGAACAGCCTGGATGGAACTTGTTGTAAATCCAGCCGCCGACGCTGAAGAGGAACGTATCAAAACTGAAGAGGAAAGGCTCGCAGCAGAGCAGGAATTCACAGATAACTTGCTACACGCTGCCGATGCAGCTGCATCAGCATTATGGGGCCTTGTCGAGTCGGCAGAGTCAGTGGCCGAAATACAGAGCGGCCTTGCCCAACTCCAAGTAAACGTCATGAGCTCATTGCTGGCCTTCCTGTGGCCTCTGGCGGGCATCCTTGGGTACATCAACGAACTGTTCGTGATACAGGCAGATGTGATAGAGGATGAGGTTGAGGCAAGAGAGAAGATGCTGTCTAACCTTAACGTACCGATTGGCTTCCCGATCAACAGGATCCGGTTCGCTGCGGGGACACCTGGCGAGCCTGTAACGTTCAACGAAGACGAGATAGGTGGCGGTGCGGATGAGATAGTTGCTGAGATACTTACGTGGTGGGAAGAGGCACTTGAGCCATTTAGGGATCAGATCATGGAGATGATCCAGCCTATTGCCGACTTCAGGGACGCAATGCAGCAACTAGCAATCGACTTAATTCCTGCCATGCTGACGATCCTGGAACCTATCCTGGACACATTCGGATGGGCGCTTGGCGAGATTTCCACGTGGATGCAGGATGTATTCAAGCCAGATTTCGAGGAGTTCGCAGAGGGCTTTGCGACATTCTGGGAAGACAGGGTAGACCCATTCTGGAAAGAAGACATGTTCCCTCAACTAACAGAATGGTTTGACACACTGTACGGCTGGCTTGGCGACATCATCGGATTCTTCGGAGATGAAGGATGGGACTTCCTCACAGACGAGGGTGGTGTGTGGGATAAAGTTGTAGGATTTGTCGATTCCGTGTTCGATATGTTCTCAGAGTTCGGGCAATGGGTAGACGATAACTGGGAGACGATCGAGAATGTACTCCTGAAACGTATTCAAGACGCTCTAGATGCTCTTGGGATAGATCTAGACGACTTTCTCCGCAGAGTAGAGAACTGGCTACTGGGCGGAACATGGGAGCAAGCCGACGAACCATCGTGGATTACTAAGTTCCTTACAGGACTAGGCGAGATGAGGGACGCGATCGTTGCTGTACCAGAACCGTTACGAGATATTGCAGGCGTACTGGAAGGGTTCGCAAACTGGTTAGGCATAGATTATGAATCGTCTGGAGCGATGTCTGTGCAACCTGTCGCTGCAGGTATGGGTGTGGCAGGCGGGATGGGATCTGCTGGCAAATCAGCAGTAACGATCAACGTCAACCTGTCTCAGGAACGACTCAGCCAAATCATGATCCGTAAAATGACTAGCCAGAATGTGAATGATCACGGCGTAGGATTTGCGCCAATCAGGGTGGGATAATGGCCAGAACAATAGACAATGGGAATATCCTCTCAAAGATTTCTGGAGAGACAGTTAGGGTCTACGACGGCTCTGACTGGATTGATCTTGTTGATCCAGCAGGATCCTCGTTCCCTGGCTATTCCCGAGTGAAGGCCTACCAGTGGAGCTACAATCAGAGCAACGGTAAGTGGGTGGCCACGGTCACGTTTGCGAACTATGAGTATCTGAGGGATGCCGGCGAGAGCCTTGACCCAACTGACACGTCAGACTTCAATCCGTTGGACGTTCCTTTGCTGGGTGCTTACCACAAGTTTGAGATCTGGGTTGGCAAGTACAGCGCAGGAAATGTAGCTGGCACAGAAGCCATGGTATTCAGCGGGCGTATCGGACCTGACTCAATCCAACCAGATGAGGGCATTGAGGGCGAGGATTTCGTCGTTGCTCGAATCGTCGGAGTGACGCAGCCGTGGTTTGCGGACTACATCGACAAGATCGATCGAGGAAGACTCTACACTGACTGCTACCTATCTGGAATCTGGAATGCGACAACGACATTCGCTGTTGGCGATGTCGTTACTCTGTCAGGAGTAGCGTATCAGTGCATCCTAGCGAGTACAAACAACGAACCTCCGAACATTACCTACTGGACTGTCTTCACTGGGACGAACAACATCTGCAATCAGATCTTGACCGACTTCGGGCATGAAGCGAATATCGTTGTTGCACCGTCACCAACTGGACTAGATCCGTTGACGTTCTACTGCGAGAACTACGAGATTGGCGATATATCGGTAGGGGAGGCCATCCTTCGACAGGTCAGCGCGATCGGGTTCCTCCTCCAGGAGAAGTACAACGCGACACAGGCCAACTTCGTTCCTACCATCGTGGATCCAGATCGAGACAACGTGACTCCTGACATCGACCTTGAGGGAAACATCAACACGTCTAGGATTGTCTATTCTGAAGCTAACGTAAGGACGTTCTGCCGTGTTGTGTTCTACAACAGGGATGACGGCAGCTTCTCGTATGTAGACGCAGAGAACGATGCTGCAAGGCTCATCTACGGCATACCTGGCGCTGGTGGTACGAAGCTGCACAAGAGAATGCGTGTTGTCGAGAACGACAAGTCGTGGATTGACACAGAAGTCGAGGCCCAGAAGGAAGCGAATTATTGTGTGCAGGATGCAGGGACACCGCTCATCAAGAACTCTTTTGTCATTCCGTGGCTAGTCCTTGGAGTCGAGGGTGGAGATCTCGTAAGAATTGTAACGCCATCGAAGACAATGGACGTTGGCGTGTTGACCATTCAACACAACGTCGGTGAGGGCGACATGTTCGGGCACACCGTCATCACAGGGACACTAGCACGTCGCGTCGGCAACTACGAATACTGGTTCAATCGGTCGAGGGTAGACAACGCTTGGAAGCAGGACAGATACAACGAACTGATGCAAGGACCGATTCCGATGAAGCCAAGTAACGTAGTGGCCAAGTCGGTGTGGGGAAAAGATGTAGCAGGCTCTCCTGCGCCAGTAATCGATGTGTCATGGTTTGGTGCAAGAGATGGTAGAACGCGATCTCACGTTCTTAGGTATCGATTACTTAGTCCACGAGATTCTGGTACTGCAACTGCTGGCAGCACAACAACTCTGACGGATGGCTCTAAATCATGGACGACAAATGCCTACCGTAATGGCGGATATGTGTCCATGGCTGGGAATGTTACCTCAAGGAAGGGGACTGACAATCTACGGAGGATCCTTTCCAACACAGGTACTGTGCTGACGTTTGAGAATGCGGTAGATGTTGCGCCGGCGAATACGGAGACATACGAGATCTATTGGGTAACAGGAGAGTGGCACGAAGTCACAGTAGGCAAGGAACAATTTGTTCAATTACCTGGACTCCCAGAAGGGAACGAATACATGATCGAAGTGGCGGCTGTACCAACAGTCAGCGGGACATAAGGAGGGCACGATGAGCACCGCGACATTCCATCTCAAACAGAACGATACAAAGCCATCCTTGTCTGCGAGTCTGACGCAAGATGGTTCAGTAGTCGATCTGACTGGGGCGACTGTAAAGTTCCACATGGGCGATACAGTGGATTCAGCAGCAGTAGTGGCCGGCGCATTAACTGGGTCTGTTAGGTATGACTGGGATGCGGAGGACACAGTAACCGCAGGATCATTCCCTGGCGAGTTTGAGGTCACGTTCTCTGATGGGACGATAGAGACATTCCCGAATGACGGGTATCTGACAATCGAGATCCAATCGGAGTTGGCATGAGCAATAATCACATAACGATCAACAACTCGATTACAGAGGCGGGACGGACGGTAACTTCTCGCATTCCTCCGAATGCGCCATTAGATTTCGGCACGTTGGCTATCCTGTTCAACAACATGGTCCCACAGTCATCGGCGCCGAGCGATCCATCAGAGAAAGATGTGTATCTTGACGACGGTACGAATACCGTGTCAGGGACATTGGGATTCAGACAATACGACGGCAGCGCGTGGGAAGATTTCGGATTGCAGACAGGAGGTGGCAGCAGCATTACTTCAACACCTGAAAGCGGACAATATCAGGTGACTGACATGAGGCTTGCGTCAGACTTCACATTGATTGTCGAGTACAACGATGTACCCGCAGCATAAGGAGAAATGATGATTCATGAGACTGCAGACGTAGATCCTACTGCCACGATTGGCGAAGGGACGAATGTGTGGAACAACGCGCAAGTGCGTGAAGGCGCGAAGATTGGGAAGGATTGTGTCATTGGAACGGGAGCTTACATCGGGAAGGATGTTGTTGTTGGTGATCGATGCAAGATTGAGAACTACGCATGTCTGTTCCGTGGAGTCAGAGTTGGAGACGAGGTGTTCATTGGTCCGCATGTTTGCTTCACGAATGACAGGATTCCTCATGCAGATGGGTCAGCATGGGATTTAGCCGTTACGTTGGTAGCCAGCGGTGCAAGCATTGGTGCGAATGCAACGATCTTGCCTGGAGCTCGCATCGGAGTAAACGCCATGGTTGGCGCAGGAGCAGTCGTAACTAGAGATGTATTGGCGCACGAAACAGTTGTTGGAAATCCAGCGAGGGAAATATGATCACAATAGCAAACCCTATCATTGGCGATCTTGAGAAAGCCGCGGTCATGGACGTGCTGAACTCAGGGAATCTAGCTCAGGGTTCCAAGGTACGCGAATTCGAAGAGGCGTTTGCGAAGTACGTCAACGCTGAGTACGCAGTTGCCGTTTCTTCTGGGACTGCTGCGCTCCATCTTGCATTGAGGGCGCATGGTGTTGGAGGTGGCGATAGCGTTGTGACGACGCCATTCAGCTTTATGTCGACAGCGAACGCGATCATTCACTGTAATGCGTACCCCGTATTCGGAGACATTTCAGAGGAATCGTTCAATCTGACGCCAGAAAGCGCAGAAGCCGCGATTAACCCCTCTACTCATGCTGTGATGCCGGTACACCTGTATGGCCTCTCTGCGGACATAGATGGATTTGAGGGCCTCTCTGCTCGATCAGGCGTGCCAATCATCGAGGATGCCTGCCAAGCTCACGGCGCGACGTACAAAGGCCAGATGATCGGGTCGATCAACACGACATGCTTCTCGTTCTATCCATCCAAGAACATGACAACTGGCGAAGGTGGAATGGTAACGACAAACGATCCTACGATTGCCGACAAGGTGAGGACATTGCGTAGCCATGGTGTCGTAGAAGATGTCATCGGGTTCAACTATCGGATGACGGACATTCAGGCAGCGATTGGGTGTGTGCAGCTAGATTCTCTTGATGACTGGAATGCTATCCGAGGCCAGAATGCGCGACTGCTGACACACTTGCTCTCTGACTCAGTAATTTGTCCAAAGGATACAGAAGGGCATGTCTACCACCAGTACACGGTGAGGATCAAAGAGAACAGGGACGAGGTATTACTCAAACTCAACGAAGCTGGGATTGGCGCAAGGGTCTACTACGACACGCCGATCCATAAGATGTATCCATATTCTGTGGCAGAGTCGACGAGACCTACGGCAGAGATGGTGGCGAAGCAAGTCCTGTCTCTTCCGGTGCATCCAGGAGTTTCAGCAGAGGATATTGAACGAATTGCGGAGGTGTTGAAATGCGCGTTGGCGTGATTGGTCTAGGGAGTATGGGAGCGAACCACGCACGGGTGCTTGATGAACTCGGTGTGCTTGCGGCGGTATGCGATTCTGACAAGTTGGCGCCATGTCGAACGTCTGTGAAGAGATACACGACCATTGAGGGGATGCTGAAGAATCAGAATCTAGACGCAGTTACGATTGCTGTTCCGACATCGTTGCATTGCATGGTTGGGAGTACGGTACTGAAAGCCGGCATACCTGCGCTGATAGAGAAGCCACTTGCATCTACAGTTGCCGAAGCACGCTTGCTTGTTGAGGTAGCGAAGGCTGCTGGAGTATTCCTGTCTGTTGGGCTGATCGAGAGGCACAACCCTGCTGTTATTGAACTGAAGAAACGGTGGGGACAGCTGGGCGACGTATCTCAGATGATCATCCGTAGGATGGGGCCCTTCCCTTCTCGGGTAGAGGATTCAGGAGTGATACTTGATCTATCTGTGCATGATTTCGATCTCATCCGATTTCTTACGGGATCTACGATAGAGTTTATGGCTGGATTGTCGTCACGGTCAATTCACGCAACAAGGGAGGATGCAGTCTCGTGTGTAGGGATGACAAAGAACGGAATCCTTACAACCATAATGGAGAACTGGACGACGCCTACGAAGATCAGAGACATAACTGTACATGGGGCTGAAGGCATGTTCCATGTGGACTTGTTGATGCAGGACATCACGTTCTATGCAAACAACTACGGGCCTGCATCATGGGAAGCTGTAAGTATCTTCAGAGGCGTGTCTGAAGGGGATCGGACACAGTACAAGATAGATCGAAGAGAGCCGCTAAAACAAGAGATATCGGCCTTCCTGCAGTGCGTGGAAGACGGGACACAGGACGGAGGAACTCCAGGGATTGAAGGCGTGTTCGCGCTTCAGCTATCAGAGAAGCTCCAGGGGATGTGTGATGGTAACATGGCGTTGAAGAAAAAGATTGAGCCGAAACTGGGAGTGAAGGGTGGCGCGAAGAAAGAAGCTGCTCCGGTAGAGAAGCAATTGACGGCGAGCGAAAAGGTGAGAGCCTATCTCGTTGAGCACCAAACCTGTTTTGTGACAAGGAAGCGGTTGGCGGATGGTCCTAATAAAGGGAAGATGCAAGCAAAGTATACCGAGCTCAAAGGTGAACAACTGGAAGAAGTAGTAAATTCGTTGGTGTCCCTGTGTCAGTAAAGGAAATCAAATCAACTCCTCAGTGCTCAACGACACAGAGAGGAAAAGGAGGAAATTATGGCTCTAGCAAGTTTGACGATGCCGACCTCTGTTACAGTATCTGAGGCAGAGTCAACCGGGACTAGCTCAGGAGTGGCCGCATCTACGGCGTCTTCTTCGGCGTCTGCAGCGATCATTGACGCATCTGAGGCTTCATCTCAGGCGTCCGTGGCGATCATTGACGCATCTGAGGCATCCTCGTTGGCATCATCGGCAGCGGCTGACGCATCTGATGCGAAGTCGACGGGTCTTGTTGACAGCTCGGCTGCTTCGGTTACGAAGTCGTTGGCGGTCTACAGCGATCCGGGCTCTGATGAGTATCCGGTCAAAGAGATTGTCATGAATGCTACACTAGATACCGTCGTTACTTACGATGATTCATCTATCGCGTAGCGTAATCCAGGGGCGGTCTTCGGGCCGTCCCTACTTCTAAGGAGAGAACATGAAAATTGCACACTGGAGCAGTTTTGCACCGAGTCGCTCTGGGCTCTACGAGGCCGCGAAAGACCTCGTTCTAGCTGAGAGGGCGGCGGGTATTGACGCACTGTTCATGAATATGAGCATAGAGGATATCGAGCAGCACAAGGCGAAGTGTCCAGGAGGCAGGATTGACGAGGCGAATCTTAATCCGAGTGATTGGGAAGCGGCAAAGGATGCGAAGATCTGGGTCATTCATCGTGGCATCCCTGCATCGATGCTCGAGGAGTCTAAGAAGCACTATTTGATCATGGCGATCCACGGTGCTCCAGAACACATGATGATGCACGACATCGAGAACAGCGGTAACGTACAGAGCTTCAATTCGCACATCAACATGGTGAACAATTACGATCGGTCGGTAGCGTTGAATGAGCACGACTACAGGATATGGCAGATGTATGCACCTCCAGAGAAGCTAGTCCACATTGACGACTCGATTGACGTCACTCGCTTCTCTCCAGATGGATATGCGTGGGAGTTCACAGGCGAGCCATCGATCCTTCATGCTGACGTATCACGAAATATCAAGCTGCCGTTCACGCTGTTCTGGGCGATGGGGAAGATCTACGAGAGCATCCCAGAGGCAAGGCTTCAGATGTATGGACTGCCGTTTGCTGAGATCAACACATTCAGAAACATGATGGTCAGGGCACAGAACATTCATCTGTTGGGTACGTTGGAATCTGTGCAGATGATCACATCTGATCTTCGACCGATGATGAGAGGGTCTGACATTGGAGTCAACCCGAATCTCAGTGGAGTACGCTCGCGTGTAACGATGGAGATGATGGCGTGTGGGCTCCCTGTAGTTGGTGCTGGCGAAGGCTACCCGATTCGAAGGTATCGCACCTACGACACGCATGGGCTTGCAGAGACGATCCTAGAGGCGTGGGAAGAGATTCAGAAGGATCCTACGGCAGCGCGTGAGCAAGCTCGAGCGTATGCAGTAGAACACTTTGACGTTAAGAACGCTGTAGAGACTGGATGGATCCCACTCTACGAGGAGGTAGGGTAATGGCACTACAAACGACGAAGCTAGTAGGTGACATAGAGTTTGGACCGTATTCGATGCTTGCCTCTGTTTCTGATGATACGCCTCTTGCGCTGGCGATCGCGGAACAAACGATAGTAGGAAGGATCACGGGCGGCAACATCGCAGCGTTGACCGTGGCTGAATTGCAAACGCTGGCCTTCTCTGCGAACTTGCCTGAGAACGTTACTATCCGGCTTGATCCAATCCTCAGTGCAGATACCAAGTGGACAGGGACAACTCGTGATGTGGTAGCTGGCACAACTGCGCTTGTTTATGGCTACTGCTACTACTGCGCGTCGACCGGCAAGTGGGAACTGACAAACGCTACCGCGATCGCCACTTCTCATGGAGAGGTCGGCATGTGTGTCATTGCCGCGGCAACTGACGCGACTGGTACGTTGTTGATGAATGGAATGATTCGGGCTGATGACGAATTTGATACATTCACTAAGGGCAGTGACATCTACCTGAGTGCTTCTACGGCTGGGAAACTGACAGCTACTGCGCCTACAGGGACCACGGACTTCGTAGTGAGGATCGTAGCTTCGGCACCAACGGCTGACAGCGTTTCTTTCAAGGGCGGCCACGCATACGCTGAACTCGGAGATACTGTGTTCGTTACAAAAGCAACTTATGGCGCACAATCAATTCTTGCTGCTGTGTTGAATGATACACCAGTGGTTGTTACTGTTGCTGAACAAACGCTGGTGGGGCGGAAGACAGGCGGCGATGTAACAGCCTTAACCGCTGCCGAGACTAGCGCGATTGTTCATTCGGTTGGGCTCGCTGCTGACTGGGACGTACTTGACAACAAGATCACAGCCCAAAACCTCACCGCCGATGCGCTGACTGCCGGGCGGGGTGTGTTCACAGGCACAGACGGGCTTTTGTCGGTTGACGGTGCTTTCATTTGGGACAATACGAATAAGCGGTTGGGGATTGGGGTAACACCGTTACATATTATTCACGTATCATCGTCCATTGATACAGGCATTGGGATTGGCACCACCGACGCGGGGAGAGAAGCATATTTAGCGTTGTACTCAAACTCTGTGAGCATAGGAACGTTCGAGGCGTTTGGATCGACCTTTGCCGTTGCGGATTACCAATCAGCGGTATCTTTTACTGCCCAGGTTAATAACGATGGAAAGATATTTTTCACGACAAAGACCAGTGGGACTCCAACAGCAAGAATGGTGATTTTGAATAATGGCAACGTCGGCATCGGAACAACCGCCCCCGGCGCAAAGTGCCACGTAGACCAGTCAAGCACCTCAGGCGCGATACCCGTGCTGACTTTGGATCAGGCGGATCTTAGCGAGGAGTTCATATCGTTCAAAACTACAGTCGGAGATGGCAATCCGATGGACGCTACTAATGCTGTCGGCTCAGCTTACGCTAGGTTAAGGATTGACGTAGACGGTGTTGGATACAAGTACATTCAAGTTTACGACGCATAGGAGGGAACATGGCATTTGATCCAGTAGTTGCAAAAGCACCAGCAAGCATCGGCGACATCAGCGTAGTTCTAACGGACTACATCGACGAAGAGACGTCGACAGCAAAATACGAGGTGCAGGTGAAGGACGCAGACGGCGGTATGTTCGAGTTGAAGCAAGGCGATCTAGTACCAGAGTTGCCGCAAGTACACATCGATGCGATGTTGGCGCTGATGGCATACGTTGAAGGGCGATCGCAGGAGTTCTTGCCAGCGTAGGATCGATTGTGGAGGAGGTGGAATCTAAATGGCGACCGAGACGCTTAGGCCGAATGCGGCGGGTGATGAGACATCTATAAATTATCAGAACGGCGCTGGCTCACACTGGGACAAAGTAGACGAGGCAGTTGCTGATGATTGGACTACCTGGATAGCCAATGATGATTCTAGCACTTATCAAAGAGACTTATACAACCTACCTGCATCATCGGGAAGCGGGACGATAAACAAAATCACAGTTTACGCGCGTTTGGCGTTTGACTCAGCCAGAACGGGCAAAATATCTATCAAGGCAGGATCTACTGTTGCTGACGGCGCTGAGAAATCAACCGGTGATACCGATTGGAATAATTACTCGGAGGAATGGGCATTAAATCCTGATGATAGCAAGGCGTGGGAATGGGCTGATATAGACGCCCTGCAAATAGGCGTAAGTCTCAATGGTGATTCCGATGATTACTCACAGTGCACTCAAGTCTACGTCGAGGTGGATTATACGGAATCAACAACCAGCATCAAGACAGTCATGGGCGTACCAATCGCTGACATCAAGACAGTCAACGGGGTAGCAATCGCAGATGTGAAATCATTCATCGGAGTATCGACGTAGGATAGGAGAAGACAATGGCTGAC
>Ga0207997_1000017_pt1 | contig 71878 bp, 136 predicted proteins | sample AntAceMetag02UKN_FD_184777 | JGI IMG/M metagenome (GOLD analysis project Ga0207997, IMG submission 184777) | Saline lake microbial communities from Ace Lake, Antarctica - Antarctic Ace Lake Metagenome 02UKN (SPAdes) (version 2) | ecosystem: Environmental > Aquatic > Non-marine Saline and... | reverse complement strand
CGCCCCCTTCTCCCTTCCTTTGTCTGTCTGAGTCTAGCTGAATCTAGCTGAATCTGTCTGAATCTAACTGAATCTAACTGAATCTAACTGAATCTAACTGAATCTAACTGAATCTAACTGAATCTACCGTAATCTAACTGAATCTAACTGAATCTAACTGAATCTACCGTAATCTAACTGAATCTAACACGAGCGACTTGAATCTAACTGAATCTAAATTGTTTGGTTAAATCTATTGACAACGCTTTATCTATCTGATATACTTTAATCATGGAAGATAGGCGTACCGTAGCCATAAGCGGGGTGACATATAATATAATGAAGGATGTAGCTAAGCATCCTAGAGAGACAGCCGATGATATAATATTAAGGGCTTTACTAAACTTGGCTAATACATCACATATAGAGTCTGATGATATAAGGAGGGTTAATGACAACCGAAAAGACACCAAATAAGGATAGAACTACTGTTGCTATGAAACACAGTACGCTCGACAGACTGAAGGCATATATGAAGTATGGTGAAACTGTTGATGGTATGGTTAATAAACTACTTGACTTCTATGAGCTTCTTAAGACTAATGCTCCAGATGATACCGTATTTCAACAGAGTAAAACACCTTAGGAGGGATATATGAAGAAAGGACACCTTTGGGAAATTGATTTATCACCTAAACAGTATAAACTTGTAAAGGGTGTATAGGTATCATTACTGCTCCTTTCAATATCTGCTATGCCCTTCAATATCGGGTATGCTACTTGAGGGACTATGGCGTTTCCGAGGCATTTAAGTCTGTCCACCCTCCGGGGTACCCCATGAGCCACTCGACCCACGCCGGGTTCAACTGCCCACCAATTGCTGTTTGCAGATTCTCTCCACCCTCCTGTCCCTGGCTCCCTGGACCAGTCGAGCAACTGCTGTGAACTGTCGGCCACATCTTGACCTGTGCACATAACCGAGTCTTTTCTACTCCGTATTCTATTCCTGTATGACCCGGCCCGTTCTCCCTGTAGGTATCTTGGCAATCCCTCGCAGTTGCGGTTGCCCACAATCCAGCATCGATCCCGTCTGTGCGGGGCGTTGACGGCACAAGCTGGTATAACAAATGTCTGGACTTCGTAGCCTGCGTTCTCCAAGTCAGATATACAATTGTCGAGTTCCATTCGGATGATGCCAGCAACATTCTCGCCAACCACCCAAGAGGGCTTGTAGGCTTTGATAACCCTAAGCATCTCAGGCCAGAGGTAGCGGTCGTCTGCCGTGCCTTTTCGCTTCCCGGCAACACTGAAAGGCTGGCAAGGGAATCCGCCTGTAATAAGGGTGACTGGAGGGAGGGAGGGACTTCCTGAAAATATATCTCTGGGTGTGCCACTTGGTCGTTGATTGATACTGGCATCCCCTTCTCTAGTTTCCTTATCGCTGAGGCTTTGGACTTCGCACCCCTTGAGCAATTCGCATCGGGTGTTCTCAAAAGCCGTTTCACCACATTGCTCAATCCCTGTTGCTTGCTCTTGGCACTCCGCCTGTCTGAGGCATCGGGTGTCGGCAAAAGTTTCTTTATTGACATCTCGTATATCTCCTACTATCTTTACATTCGGCCAATGCTTATGTAGCACCTTCTGGCAATACGGATCGATCTCTACCATGCCTATCGTCTCAAAGCCCGCCCACTCAGCGGCAAGGTCAAAGCCTCCGATGCCTGAGAAGAGGCTGATGTGGGTGAGGGTCATCCCTGCACCTCAATAATCTCCACTACGGTTGCCTTCCGACCCTTTATATATTCAAAGACTAGACTGTTTTCCTTGATGTACTGCGGTGTGTCATCTCTGATTATACCACATAGCGTTAGCGCGTCTGTTATCGGCTTTGTCATAGCCCGAAAGTTATCCGCGTCTCGCCTGCGTCTATCGGGTACAACGACTGTATATTTGAGTTTAATAGCCTTGAATGAGGGGATGGTATGGTATTGCTCACGCAACAGGAAATAGACATCAGCCTTGACCTTTACGTTATCCCTGCCCCTTACTGCCCAATGCACTCTTGAGTTCGGGCTGAAGCTGGCTGGCGGTAGATAGGGTAGTTCTATCTTCATCTGTTCCTTTAACCCCCACGAGGTTTGTTACTATGGATAAATTGCAAAAACTGCCTATGAGAAGGCTTCTCCTCTATTACTAACTTTACACCATTCTCTGTATGACATATTGGACAGGGAATGTAACCACGAGTATATGCTTCTGCCCAATCTATTTCTTTGTATTCTCCTCCATTAATCATCCTACACCATATTCCCAAGTGATAACATAGACCGCCATTCTTGTCTACCCATACTTTCATGTATGCTCCTTATAATGATGTAGCCTATTGCTTAATTCTTTCCAGTGACACTTGATTTCCACCTGAAATACCTGTAAATTAGATATGTTAAGATAGGATACATACAGAACCAGTATATAATGACTAGGGTTTCATTCTGTACCTTCCAAAACCATAAATGAGGAGCTATTAAAGCAACTAATATAAGAGCTATAGTGTTTAAGATAAGTGCAAGGATTAAACAGTTCCTTCGGCTTTTCCTTAACCATCCGTCCACTACCTACTCCTTAACCCAATCCTCATTATTCCATTTTTCCCCATACACTTCTTGCATTACGAAGGCAAACCAGAGTTGTTCACCACTGCAAAAATTATTAGTAGGCACACACGTATGAGGTTCGTCGTGGTATTGCTTTCCCATCCAGTCTACAAAATCTAAAAAGGCATCTTTAATAAAATATTCACGATACACCACCCCCATCTCCACTGCTACATACCTGCCATATATCTCCTGTAGACGGTCTTGTATGTTTATTGTTCTGCCGAAATTCTTGAAACCTTCTGGATGCTGTTTGATTGCTTGGTTCAGCATTAAGTTGAAAGTTCTACTCGTGTCCACTATCCTCTCCTTCTAAAAATCTTCCTAACCGCCATACCAATCCATATTGCTACAAACATAATAGCTACTACTGTTAATGCTGTATTCATTTATACCTCCTGATAAAATAAGGGCATCTTCCATCTTTATTGGCTATAGGCTTAGGGTTCTTCTGACATACCCCTTTTTCTGCGAATTTACACGCCTTACAGTTCAATCTTCTCTCCACACTCAGGGCAATAGTTCCATTTTAGATTAACCCACTTTCCACACTTACCACAGTAGAACATCTTGTTTACTTCTTTCGGTTTCATCTCTCACCTCATACCATCGACGGGCTTTGCCTTAGAAGTGCCACTTGCCCTAAAAGTAAAGGTAAATACCGACTTATAAGGCAACGCCCCATCGACGTTACTGGTTCATAGTCCTCACAGACTTCATCCTGAAACAAGTAGCATACCTGCCCTGTCTTTTTGCAATAGATAAGCTCTCCTTCCCCGTAGTCTAACGGTAAAAAGTTGATACAGAGCTTTTCGGCTTCTTCTACTAAAGCTCCATCTTCTTCCATGCAGACCTCCTATGCTCTTATCATAGTAACACCGCACTTGGAGCACTTTCGGCTATAACAAGGTATGCCTCTCTTGTGAAGTACAGTCTTTCCGCACTTCGGACACTTGCAATAACCATTAGGCCCTGCTCCTGCTTTGGTTCCGCCCATTCGTCCTAGTCTGTTCATTTTGTTCCTCCTTTCTTCAATTTATCCTCTTGCTTTCTTATAGCGTTATATACATTACATACTTCACTATATTAGGTGTTGGAAAAACAGAAATCCTCTGAGCCACTATGCCTTGCGTACTGGCATTACCAACTAAATCCTTGGCAAAGTTCAGGCACTTATAATCTTCCGTGTACGGATGCTGGTCTGTAGTGTCCAAAAGCATGAACTCCTTTACCGCTTCCCTGTCCTGCAAATGATATGGGAAAGGAGCTACTAGCTCAATAGAATATTCTGGTATGGTATTCATGACCTTTACTTTATAGGTCTGAATGTTCAGCATCCCATAAACAAAGGATGCCAGTCCTAGGACTATACAAACCATTAAAACATACCTAAACCTTTTCATTTTCTCCTCTTGAACCCTACTACCCATACCCAAGGGTTGCTCTCCCAAGGATGCTTCTTGCCGTTGATGGAATCCCATAGTGAATAATAGCTATCTCTTGCGGCATTACCTCCCATATAAAACTCGTTGCCATTTGGACAAGAAAAGTATTTGTATCTTTTATCTTCTCTGAATCGGTAATTTGTATATCCTATTGGATATGGATGATGTATTTCCTCAGCCCCTACACTTCGCAAAGATTTATTCGTTTCTTCATTGGGATATTCTAGTATTTCCTCTATACCCTCAGCCTTCGCATCTTCTTTAGTAATCTCCTGTAGCCTCTCTACCCTTATGTCTGTTATCTCAAGAGTGATACGGCTTGCCCAACGTGGCATATGTATAGAGGGTTTCCATTTTAATAAGTCTGCATCTGCCCACTTATCGGTAACATCCGCCTTGTACTGCCAACCAGCATCACTTACATACTCGTCATAGGTTGCCCCATCTTCCCATCGGAATGTTTCCCGTACCCACAGACCATCTCCTACCTGCCCATAGGGGCATTTAATAGGCTTCATTCCTTGTCCTGAATCTCTAATTATTCCTTGATAGAGTTCTATAGTCTGCATTACTGGAGAAGCTGGCTGAAGTTTAATCACTCGCCTAGTCTGTGTCTTGCGGTCTTCGAGTATTGCCTTGACCATTTCTGTGCTGAATAATATTCCATGCTCTTTCATCTCTGCTCCTTATATCATACTCGCATCTACTGGTATAGATTCGTATTTGTTTTTCATTAATTCACCAAAGCTCTTAGGTTCTTTGATATATATCCTCTTTAAATCGTGGTTTAATACTATGCTACGCTTGTTTATTTCAAATTGTCCTAGCTTATCCAGTATATTACGCTCTATGGCCTCACCTATGCTCACGAAGCCCTCTTTCTCTATGGTTATTGTATCAATCTGCTCATCTTTGTTTATAATTTCTACTAATTCATCATAGTTTAAGCTAAAATCTCCATCTTTCTGCTTTCCTTGAAGGGCAATACACCCACTTCCCATTACTAAGCCTTTCGTTGCAGAATCTAGTTTCCATTCCCCCATAGCGGTTGAGCTATTGACTTTCAAATCTACATCTGTTAAAATACCGTCCGTCATTATCGCTATCGGCGTTATGTCATTCTCCTGACAAAAGTTCATTACTCTCAGATGCGTGTTATTCTCTACTTCTGCTCTCCAACAAGGATTGAAGTATTCTCCAAAAGGTATATCGGCATCAAATTTAAGCGTTTCTCCTGTTACCCCATACACTCCTACTAAAATCCTTTTTATAACGTTCCTGTCTATGTCTGTTTGTGCCTTGCCCTTCTTTTCGTACAGGTCGTTCATTATGCCTTTTAAGGGATAAGTCACAAGGCCGTTATTTGGTGTCCATACCCATCCGTCTTTTACTCTTGCCTTGCCTAATCTGTGATAATCCATATAGTCCAATTTATTCCACGTTACAACAGCAGGGAATGTCCCAGAGGGTGTGTAGTTGTGGTTATCCTCATCTCTGTAGACTATAGGGTGAAAATCTGCTTCCATCTCTACCATCGTGTTAAATATACCAAGCATACCGCTATTGTGTCTTGGTACTGATTCTACTTTCTCCCACTTTCCTTTTCTGAAATCTATGAGCTTGCGAGTCTGAAAAGGGTACGCACTACGTAAATCCCAGTCCAATATTTTCTCAAAGTGACCCTCTGTAAGAGCCTCTACCCATCCTCCAGTACAAGCGTTATAGTAATAATTTGCACATTCTTCTGGCAGGTCTTTCCAGTTAGGCAGATTCATCTTTGAAAGGACTTTGTTACGATAAGCTCTTATGGGCGATGTTAAAGACTTTGGGGATAGTCCAAGTTTGACCAGCGAATCATATACCTCTCTGGCGATATTGCTTGCTACATTCAATCGGGAGAATATCTCTCCGTCTTTAAGGTTAGGCTCTACTTTAGCAGTCATGTATTGTGTCATGTCCGATAGTATGCAGAACGGATGCCCGTACCCCTTGCCCCTGTCTATAGTGAGCATTGTCTTGGGATAATAGTTTAGCTCATACTCTCCATGATAAACCCTGCCCTTACCTGTTGTATCATCATTTGGGTCTGGAGTTATCCATAGTTGCTTAATCTCCAAGTCTGACAACCCTATCAGTTTACAGATGCAGGCTACTGCGTGGTCGAGATTATAAAACGCCTGAATAGTGTCTCTCTGGTAATCGTTTAATAGAGTTTCCAGATAGTCCTCTGTAAAGGTTTTACCCTGAGAACTGTAGATTACCTTGTCTTGTACGTAATAGACTATTATTTGCATCTTAATCCTTTTAGAGCCAATCTGACCACAATGCTTTAAGTTTACTCTCAGCTTTACCGTCAGCCATAGTAAATACAATCCCTATTGTCTGAATAATTTTCGATAGCATACTTCCGATGAATACTAACGCTATTCCAGTGTATTTAAGTTGAAGTAAAAGCCATATAGGAATTACTAAGACAGGATATAATATCTGTTTTAATCCCCAGTACATAGACTCCAAGCAACCTTTTACTATCCAGAAGATGTAAGGTGCTTTGTCCCATATAAAACCAGACTTTTTAAATGGTTTATAACTTATTGGATTTTTGAAATATCCCATAAATATTAGAGATGAACATATCCCCCACAATATCGGCAAGCCTATATATAAGCATTCAGGATTTGAAGGTATATCCCTTTCTGCATTTGACACTATGCCAAGTATTGACAATGCTAAAGTTCCAAGTAGTAACATTGCTTCTACTGCGTATACCTCTTCCCAACTATTCTCCCGTTTTTTGAACATTACCTTCTCCTTGATAAGCCTCTCCGTTTACTTTATTGGCTGATATTTCCCCTTCTGCTTTTTTCTCTGTACCAAAATCACTGAATGGAGGAGTCTGCTTTTTCTTGTCCGTTTCTCTGTGGACTTTTTCTAACCGTTTCAGACCTTTTGCGTCACTTACTTTCTTTTTAGTCCAAATAAAGAATATTACAGAACTTACAGCAACACCAAGCAATATTCCCCAAAGGAAATTCCAATCAAATACATAGATTATTTCTTCTTCCATTCTTCCCTAACCTTCGCACAAGTTCTACATACTGGATGCTTTACAACGTATGGTACATCATGGGCTTTTTCAATTTCCTCTTTTGTAAGTGATATAATCCTATGACTACCACAGTTTCCGCATTGTATATCTATCCTCATAGCCACCACTTAGGCCCGTACATCTTACGAGTAATAGCCATTGCCTTCCTATCCGAAGGTATTAATTCCTTGCCTTCCTGAATCGCCCAACGACCATAGACTTCTTTAAGGAAATCCCAAGGGGTTGCTTCTTTGTTTTTGGTGTAGCGGTTGATTATCATTAGGTTGAATTGCTGTCTGGTTGCCCCACCTTTCGTATAGCGACGCATAACCTTCTCTCGGTCTTTTCTGACTTGCCTCCATCCTTGCGTGTTTACATCTATGGCTTGGGGTTCTCCCTCAACTGTGGTTGAGCTATCCCATTTCTCTATTTCCGATTGACCGAATCCGTCTCTGTAAAGAGTTGCTTTGGCTTCCTTTGTTAAACTACCCATTTACTTTCTCCTTCTCCATAAAACCATCTGATATTCCCTTATTTATTAAAGAGTGTAATTCATCCATCTTCTCATTTAAAATCTTTATATCCGCTAAGTTTGATTCTTTAATCCCCTTCTCTACCAAAGCGTTATAAAGTTGCTTTACCGTCTGGAAAAAACCTACTGTTTTCCATGTGGTTCCCTCTCCTCCCTCTTTGTTTGTTCCTTTATGCTGTAGGATAAAATTAAGACTATCTAGGTCTATTCTCCACGTTTTGCCTATGTAATAAAATTCCTGTGACTTTGATTTTCTTCCCATTTAACTTCTCCTTTTTTGTTGTTGTGTCTGACCATTTGATTTAAAGCCTATGAAATCTTCTTACCATACTATGCCATACCCCAACCCCTAAAACCTTTACCACGCTAAATTATGAAGCGTTTAAAGAGATTATTACCCCCGCCCACTAATCAAATCTTCAAGACTCGGTTTGTCCCCAAGAAATTCTCGGACGCTCTGGCGGGATATGAGCCACTTCTTGCCCGCCTTGTTTGCCCGAATCTTTCCTGCCTTAATCATCCTGACCAGAGTTGGATGAGTTATCCCTAACGCTTCGCAAGCCTGTTTTGCTGTAAAAGTATCTGACATTTCTACTCCATTTCTGCCTGTTTATAATTATTATAGCACAGATTAATACATTGTCAATAGTTATTTGATAGTAGACCTTAAATAGTTAGCTCCAACGATAGGTGTATTGAAATCTGCTTTTAAAGTCTCTGTATAGGCTCTTATTTTATGGCAGACCTTACAAGTTCCTGCCAGTTTAGTTGTTATCCCATCGCTTTTTACTTTGACTACCACTTCCACCCTGCGATGTGGTCTAAAACTCTTATTGCAATATTCAGAGGGGATAAACTCGCCTTCTGGTAATGGGTTAGTGCTTGGGGCATAAACTCCCCATGCTAGTTGTTTTCTCATATCGCCATCTCCACTTGATGAGTTACACCTGTGTTCTTCCCCCAATATTGCATCTCCAAGGCAAGTTGTCCTCCATGCCTTCTATCAAGATAAAACGAGTGTCGGGTAAATTGGTCTACACTAGCAGAGTAAAATATTTGGGAGTCCATTTCTAAAACAAATATGCGGTCACACTTCGATTGGATATGCTGTATAAACACAATTTTATCTATTGCTATCGCTGGAGGCTTCTCCATTAAGTGCTGTTTATGGATTCTCTTTATAAATTTCCTGTTATAAACACAACCTACCATCTGGTTGCCATTAAGTAATACAGCCTCACCAAGTTTGGAATGTTCATAAAGCCTTTCAAAATCGTTCATTAGTAAACCCCACAGCTACAATTTATACAATTTGAGTAAATTACAATCCCATCTTCTCTTATAACACGCATCTGCCCTTTTATGCAATGAGGGCATGAACACCAAGAAGCGTGTCTCTCTGGTTGTCTTGTTTTAACTTTTATAAAATCCTCATCCTCTGAATATGTTTTCGTGCGCTCAAAAGGTATAGTCTCTATCCTCATTTTATACTCCTAATCTTGGTTATACCACTTGTAATCTTGAATCTTCTCAGTTGGTACTTCCATATAAATTTGCTCATTGTAATCGTACAAAAGCGGAACGATTATTCGTTCACCTCCTTGTCTATGATAACCTACAGACAAAATAGCCTCTTTTGATTCTTGAGAGCCTAATGGAGCATTTTGATTGCGGGATATATTTAATGCCCAATCACAATCATTCTCAATATTCCCTGAATCTTTTAATCTCTGCATCCAAGGTTTTTTATCCTCTGGCTTTTTAGCGTTCTCTCTTGACAATTGAGATAAAACAAGAATTGGTATTTCTAACTCTTTTGCGGTTCGTGCTATTTCACTAGAGGCAAGCGATGTAGACTTATAATCAGCAGTTACCCCACGAATCAGTTGAAGGTAGTCCACAACGATTAGCTTTAAATCTGGTATGTTTACAGCATACCCATATATTTCTTGAGGAGATACACTCCCGCAAACGGTATACACTTTGCTGTTTTTTATCTTTTTAACCCCTTCCATCACTGTACCAAAATTATTTTTAATATAATCAACATCTGCTAATTTACGCATTGGCTGTTTTAATATCTGAGCAACTTCACGCTGGTTCCATTGGTCTAATACCATTTCCCCAGTAAAATACAACACTGGCCCTACATTGGATACAAAATCAGATATTTGTTTGGCTATTGTGGACTTGCCCATCTTTGTTTCACCACATAATATTATTATTTCACCATCTGCCATACCTCCTAGCTTATCAAGGGTATTAATACCAAAATGTGTGCGAGATAAAGTACCTTCAAAATATCTTTGATATGTATCACAGGCTCGTTCGTATCTGTCAAGTGGAGTTTTTATCTTATTTTTCCCACTCTTATTTAGAGCAACAACATGGTGGAGTACCTTATTAAAACTTTCTTCAAAGTCCAAACCACCATTAAATGCCACTTGCTCTATTTCATAAGCCAATGTTCCTAAAGACCTATATTGCGAACACCTTTTAATAATTTCAGCATAATAGACTATGTGAACAGGACTAGCTACATTGGCTACTAAGCTACTTAAGTAAGCTGCCCCACCTAGTGCATCTAATTTATTATTCAAAGCTAAGTTATGGGAAACAGTTAGCTGGTCGCAAGCAACCCCTTTATTAATTAATTCTACACAAGATTGGAACACCCAAAGATTCTTTTCTCTAAAAAAATCTCTTGGCTTTAACCAATCAATAGAGAAATATGAATCGCTATTTATTAATATTGAACCTAATACCGATTGCTCGGCTTCTATGTCATGCTGTGGTAGTTTTTCCATACTCATGGATTTTTTACTCCATCCCTTTTCTCAATATCATCAATGGTGCTAAATGTTTTTTCCTGCTTATGCCCATTATTCTTAATCTCATCTTCCCATCTATGTTGACTAAGCCATGTTGAAGCATAAGGAATAAAATCGCCATTATCTTTAAGCCATTGACTTGACTGCTTTTGAGCAACTATAGCTTTTAAAAAAATACCTACTAATTTATCAGTAGGTTCAATCTTTACAAATGCCTTATAAGCTGTAGTTTTATTATCTTTCCTTGGATAAGCCAACCAGAATTTTTCAAAAAGAACAGAGTACGTATTCTTAACATTCTTAACATTCTTAACATTCTTAGGTGTGTCCGTTTGTTGTACCGTTTGATGTCCGTCTGTTGTACCGTTTGATGTATCAAGTGTAGGACTGTTTGGTGTACTGTTTGCTGTACTATCACTTTGGTATATTTCCCAATTTAGGATTGTAACTATCCCTATAACCTTGTTGGTTTGTTGTACTGTTTGTCTAGTTATCTGTTGTACTGTTTCAGACTCTAAAAAGTGGAGGAATCTACGGACTTTCCCGCGACTCCATTTCCAACGATTAGCCAAGTATTCCTCTCCAGCTAAAACTTGCCCCCTTTTGAATTCTATAGGAATACCACGAATTACTCTTGCATCTGTGTTTTTATGGTTAGTAATTATCAATAAGTCCTGCCACGCTTGCCATTTTGTGAAAGGCTCGGCAAAATATAACCTATTCTCTATTGAGCATCGCCAGAGTTTTATATATCCTCGATGCATTTTACTCCCTTGTTGGAGTTACAAATAGGGACATATACCACACTCATTTATTATCGTCTCCTCGGCTTTCAAGGTTTTTAAGAATTTGTTTTGCTTTTTCCTCTAAACCTTTAGGAGCAACTATTAAAATAGAATCACCTAACAAAGTTAATTCCTTGGTGGCTTCTTTACCATGAAAATCAAGCCAAGATTTAGGTAATGTGATGGCCTTACTACTGCCTATAGGGAATGGTTTTCGTTTATTAAGACTGCCCATTAAAATCCTTTCAAGGTTGATTTTACGAGTATATACTTAAGTTTATATTTTGTCAAGACCTCAGAGCCTCAACGCAAATTTTTCTGCATTGTGGGCAATTTTCTCTGGTAGTTGGGATAGTGTTTTTGTGTTCTATGCAAGGGCTTCTTTGCCATTCTATAAAGCCTCTTAATTGCCACCTTAAAGCGGTTTCTCCCCTGAATAGTTCATCATCCTCTGTGGATTCTTGTATCATGTCATGGTCGATAATAACTTCCTTTAAAAACTTATCTTTGACTTCTTTTGAAATAGGCGGTATAATATCTTTCTTCATCTTATCTCCTTAATCCTTGTTTGAATCTGAGCCTTTACTGTTTCATAATCTAGTTTAGTTATGTCCAGTCTCTTAACACTAATATTATCAAATTCTTCCTCCCCTAACCTTTCTCTGAGCCATTCCTTAAATTGTGTTTTGTGTAGGTCAAAGAAGATGTGGCATGAAGTACATAAGCCAGCAACATTATAATCGTTCCATCTTAAGGACAGGTGGTTCCGCACATAATAGTGGCAAGGGTTAATTCCTGTAAGCCCAAAATATTTATTACAGTTAGCACAATATCCATTTGAGCGAAGTTGAATGAACTCAGCAAATATCTTATCTAAGGCTTTTATTTGTGAAGATTTCATAGCCCTATCTCCTTACGATACTCTGCCAAAAATACTGCTAGTTCATAAGGTATTGCTGTGTCTTTTATGACAGCCATTATCTCTTTGTAGATGTGTTTGGCTTGGGTAAAGGCAATAGCATAATCCTCTGGCTGAGGCTCAATGAGAACAGGAATATTGCCATATGTTTCTTTATTTGCCTCTTTTATTTCTTCGGGTTTGAGCAATATCATCGCCCCTCCTTCGGATATTATCTTTATCTCTTGAATATCCTTTAAGGCGGCAGGTATACGCCGTCTAAGTTCGGGTAATTTCTCTTTTTCTGTCAAAGGTTTCATTTTATTTCAACCTTTCTCCTATCAGTTAAAACCTCAGCCCCTTCTACTTTAGTACCATCATTCATTACTTCCAGTAGCTTCTTTTTTTCTGGCTCCCATTCTTCGGGCTTGTGCCTACAATATTCGTGCGGAATTTTATCCTTGTCTACGATGTTTACCATATCAGGTAGTTTGTGGAATTTGACCGAGAACGTATCTCCCTTTACAGCATCTACTCCTAAAGTTTCCATCTCCCGTTCTACGTACTTTCTTAAATGTTCAGCCCTATTTTTGAGAGATTCTTTTTTAGCATCTAGCCGTTTGGATTCCGTCTCATAAACACCTGCTTCGGCTATGTAGTTTCTGTAGACCATCCCGCACGATAGTACCTTCTCGTTAAATTCTCCCTGAATCTGAGTTAGAGCTACAGCTATATCTTCGCCAGACTCAAAGAGTTCCTGAACCTTCAATCCTATATCAGTTAATTCGTGTAGTTTCATTTAATCCTCACTAGCATTTCTTTTTTCACATTCAGTTTTGGCTTCGTCTATGGTATGGAATAAATCCTCTTCTTTATAGAGATTCCCAGAGCCAACTCCTGTTTCGTATACCATATATTTTGTTTCTTGCTTGTCTCCTCCCTTTTTGTAATGTCCCATGTTGCTACAGCGTCCATCCGTGTTAAGGTTTGTAACTTCGACTTGGACTTGTCCTATTGTGAAAGTATTGGATACTAGCCACTCTAATGCTTGATAGATATTTTTCCCACCTTTGCCATAACACTCAGGGCATCTATACCTTTTGTCATCTTGCCCCTGAAGGTATCCTTCTCCTTTACAGGCAGGACAAATTTCCCATTTTGTTTGTGATTGTCTTGAAATATGGTATACCTTGTCATTAATACTGAACCTTGTGTTAATCTTCATAATCTTCTCCTTAATCTTTCCAAAATTCACAGACCCTACAACTTGGTATGTCAAGCGTACCGTCTATCATATGTGGACAACTATCATTTGGATTTCTTGAGCAATGCTCGTAAGGATTTTTTGAACGATGTTCGTCTGGCTCCCCCTCGTCTATAAGTTTCTCAGTTCCAGCCCACATTCGCATACAGGCATCTTCTCCGAGTTTAGATATTGCACAACCTGAGTTGTCTTTCTTGTCTGATTTGTGTGTCTTTAAATTTGTGACTCTTATACAATCAAATACCCATAGGCCACATTTTTCTTCAAGACAATCTTCTTTTATTAGAGGGCAATATTTCTTCTTAGTCATTTTAATTACTCCTTCCCTGCCTGAGATAAGGCTGTCCTTGCCTTTGCCCTTGATATTCTATAGTCTATCATCAGACTATTTTTGACACTTGGTATAGCCTCAATTATTGTAGATGAGGTTGTCATTATCTGTTTCAAAGCCTCCATAAGAGCCTCTATCTTCTGTTGGCCTGATTCATAGGCATTGACAGCTTGGATGATGTATGTGGCTCGGTCAGGGTCTTTAATTCTCCCAATGTATTCATCTTTGGTAAACAAATCATACCAATCGGCTCCCCTTGGGTCAGGCTGATGTATCCTGAATATTATTGTCGCAAGTTTAAAGGGCGTAGCTGTATGCTCTTTGCTCATTACAGTTCCTTTCCTGTGTTTGACTATATTAAGCGGTAATCCATGCTTGTGCTCAAATTCACCTTGAGGCATTGTCTTTACTCCCTTCCCTTTTCTAAAATGAAATGGATAGTATTCGCAAAGTCCTTTAATAGCTCCTTGGCTTCATTAGATAATTCAGGCTCATCGAGAATATATAGACTTTGCATCTCAGTCTTATAAAGGTTTGGTGGGAGTTTAGCGAGTTCATTTAGAAATTTAACTTGGTCATCGCTTGACCAGTTCCAAAAGATATTTGCACATTCTACAGGTGTTATTTCAACCTCTATATTCCTTTGCACTTTGACATTTTTATGCGGTATAAAACTCATATTGACCCCCTAAAGGATAACTCCTCTGTTATTGTTTTAAGGTCACTGTTTATCTGGCCTGCATTCTGTTGGAGTTGAGAAATTACTTCATTTAAAACTCTGAAAAACTCTGCTTCGGCTTCATCCGCTTTCTTTCTAAGTTCTTCTAATGATTCACTCATAATCATTCTCCCTTCCCATACAATTCTAAAATTCTAACAAATAAAGCTCTAAGAGTTAAACCATCTGAATTGGCTCTCTTTATAACTGAGTCCGTGATTCCTTTCGGGACATCAACTATATGCACATCATGGGGGTTTAATTGCTCTTTATTACACTTGGGACATACTAATCCCGAAGTTAATAAAATTGACCCTCTTTTTATTGAAGCCCGCTTACCACACATCGAACAATGCCCCATCGGAATTCTCTTCCAAGTTCTATGATGACAATTTTCTGCTCCTATGCAATCTCCTAATTTAGAGCACTTATCTCCCTCAAGATAATATCTACAACTGTTTACCTCCCTTGATATAGAGGTTTTATCTTTACATATTAAGCACTTTGGTCTCATGCTGCTTTCTCCTTTAATCTAGCTAATGCTCCATTGAACCTATTCCAATCCTTGCAATATTCAAATAAACTACATCCCTCACAGTCTGGTGTCATGTCCGAGCCGCATTCAACACGGTCTGATATTTCACCTACAATAGAGGCTAACGCTTCAAGGGCTACTACAATATCGTTCATTATCTTCCCCCATTCTCTTTGATTGATATGAATATCCATCCAATGCGTCCAGTATTATTAAAGCGTGCTTCCTCCCCAAATATATCTTTAATAGCCTTTCTAACGTCGATAAAATACGCTTCTGATAAACTGATTGCGCCATTAGATTCAAAGTATCTGTCTGGCTCATGGACAGCTTCCCATGAAATGCAGATTGTATCTGTTCCAGTTTCAATCTTATGCATAATAACCTTGATAGAAGTAGACTGGATACGTTTTTGGAAAGCCTTGAATTTTATATTTAACTCTTTATTCATTTCAATCCTCCTCCTCTACCTTTACTTTGTTATTATGCTCTAGCTCTTTTTTGTCAAAGTATTCAAGCAAATCCTGTGTCTCATTAAGATGCTTGCAAACTTCGGTAGCTCTGTTATAGCCTTCGGACTCTGACTCCTGTATGTCCTCAGATGTTCCATAACAGGTGCAAACCCGCTTACCTCTAAAAAATATGTCTCTGTCTCTTTGATGATAACGCTCATCTGACATTTTACCCCTCCCTGTTTAAACTAAATTACCATGAAGCTCGGTAGATAACATAACGTACGGTTCCATCCTCTTCTGTGGCTAGCCAGTTAATTGCATTTTTTATAATAGTCATAGATGACTGCCCATCTTCAGGTAAACTTTTACCGAAAAAGAACCCTTCCGTAAAAGGCAATTTATCATCTTTTATCGCTTGTAGAATGTTTTCAAGAGAATACAAGCCAAGTTCTATATCTTGGCAATTATCCTTGCCACTAGCGAAAGTATTGACTATATATCCATGTAAGTCAGGATGCTTACGCCAATACCCTAGCTCTAATATTTTTCCCTTGAGTCTAAAGCCATCTTCTGGATTGTTATAATTTCCGCAAAGATACTTATGTCCTTCAAGATACATATCAAGTCCCATTTTACACACTCCTTTACTTTATTCTTATACTACCGTTCGGTATTTCCGAATGAGTCCTTCCAGTATTGCAGTATTTCGGATGCCCGTTTATTTGTGAGGTAGGGAAATGTGTTTACTAGGTAAGGTCTTGCCCCATACATATTTATTTCCCCACTCTCTCGCAATTCATCCAAGTATTCTAGGTGTTCATCTGATATAAATTCTGGCCTTTCCATTTTATCCCTCCAATATAGAATAATCGTATGCTGGTTTTATCCAGAGCATGTCTTGAGGATATTCTGCTTTATGAGTTAATTCGCATTTAACAGGGTGGTTAAATGACATAGAGATATAAGCTTCTCCCTGCTCTTCATGTTGAGATATAGTTGTTATTTCACATTCACGAGGGTATATTACTGTCACCTCGCCCTTAAATACCGTGTGCGTTCCTGCTTCTCTGTAAAATCTAATTTCTACCTTCATTTCTTTCTCCTTCTTATTTAATCGCTCCCCTCGCCCGCCGATGATTGCGGCAGGCGTTCGGCAGGGATTAATCATTAACTATTGTGGTAATTTGGGCTGTGCGTACACGCTGTTTACCTTTAATCAGCGCACGTATCTGTTCAATTTGTCTGCATCCGTTAGTGTTGGCTGCTAGAATGTCGGCGTGCGCCTCATTGCGTACCTCGATGAGACACTCACGTAGTGCTGCATGTTTTTGTTCCTCCGCACGCTCGGCGTTGACCTGTGCTTGCAATGCTGGCAGTTGACCCTCCACTGATTGATAGCGGAGGATTGCATCAACGATTATCTCCCACACATCCGTAGCCGATGATATAGGCATATCGAGATAATCCTCATCAGGAGTGAGGGCATCGCCTACGGTGTACTTCTCCCCCGCCCAATAGCTGTGATGGGGAAAATAATGACGCTGATACTCTACTAGATAGATAGAGAGTTCCCCGTCATTCGACACACGAGCAACGGGGAGTAATAGATTATTCTGGTCGTCGATGATGATTTCCTGCTCCTGTTTACCGTTCCCACCAGCTAACAAGCTGGCTTTCTGTCCCGCGTCGTTCAGTTTGTACGTTACCATGATTCTCATTTTGTGCTCCTCTGGTATGGGGCATCACGGCTCTCGCTCGCTGCTCTCCATGCCGCTTCTTGTTTGTTTAATCTGTACTTATGCTATCATATAGATTATCTGTTGTCAATACCTTAATGCTTTAAAACTTTCAAATGGTTTAATATCAATCTGGAATCAAGAGGTCAGTTGACAGACCATAGATTGTACAAATCCTGAACTTCGGGCAAAAGGTCAATCGGCTGTCTGTAATGCTTCCCTCCAGCTTCAGTAATACTCCATAATATAGGTCTGCATTTTATGTCAACTGTATGGTTCTTATTGTTTAATCTCATATTTCCTCCAATACTCTATACTTTAAACCCCGTCAAACGCCTTTATTTTGACGTTTTAAGGGGTTTAAAGTTTATACCTGTTCCCCTGCATTGACTAAGGTATCAACTATCTCTTTAAATAGTTGCTCCCAATCTGGTACTGTGACATTCTTATGGCTTGCAACTATGGCTCTACAGTCCTTCAATGTCTTGACAAGTGCCTCATGTGAGTTGACAGCCTGCACGATGTAAGCGGCATTGGCTTCCCTATCCATGCCACTGGTTTCGGCAATCTTTACAGAGCCAAACGATTCATCTGTCCAGACTTGCACCGTGCTATCATCTTTTCCAACTTGATAAACTTCCCAGGGTGTTGCTGTGTGCTTAGTCATTGCAGTTCCTTTCTATATAAAATTCGCTTTTTCCTCTGGGGTTAATGCTATTCCAGCACGTTTCATTAATTCAGCAACGTAGAATATTGAGATATTACAAGTAGCCCCGTCACATTTTTTCTTATGTTCCGTAACAAGGTCAATCATATTCTGCTTGATTACTTCATCACGAGTATAACTTTTATCCATATTGTCATCTCCTCTTATGTAATATCTAGGCTATAGTGCTATGCCGGTGTCATATCTGTCTACGTCAGTACCTTTTTCGATAAGGTATAGTGAGCATCCTCTCGGATCGCCTTGATGATAGGTTGCAAGTCCGAGGTTATCAGATTGAGTATTGGCCTCAGTTAGCAGATTCTTAAGGCGCGTCTCTTGTCGCTGTGTTAGACCATAGTTACAAGCACATTCGTCAAGGTGATGTATCTGCTTACTCAATTTCTGTAGACGCTCAATCCTCCATAGTACCGGCCTTAATTCATTGATTTCGTTAATAGCTTTCATGTTACCCTCCAAAGCCCGCCCTCTAGGGGCTGTCAGCCTGTGCTATCCCCGACATTTATACCGACGTTTTCCCCGACATCATTTGCTATACAGTAGCCAATTCACGGCGGTGTATAATCCGATGTGCGTATTGTGGCATGTTATCGCGGTATTCTTTTAGCCTTAGACGTGCCTCCATGTGTGATTCTTCAGTTGCCTCATCCTCCCAATGTCCATAGTAAAGCCCTTGCACTATTATCAGATAATCATACTTGTTTGCTTTCATGTCTTTACCCTCATCTTTCTTTAACTACTTTGCTTTAAAATGTATGCATCCAAAATCTGGGCCGGTCATCACCTTGGCACCTAAATCCGTGTCATCATTAGCCCAACATTCAACCTCAAAGCGCGTTTCTTTCTTTTTTGCATGTATCGTGTCAACAAAATCACAGGCTCCATCTTCCCACCATTTACAATTTTTGCAATATCCTTTCATAAATCCCCTCCTATAGTGCTATAGCAGTGTGCTAAATCCTTTCTTTAACAAACTGCTGTGCCGATTCTGATAATGCAGTAATGGCAATCTTCTTACCCAGGTGTCGAGTGCTACCGCCTTTCCAATCACCGCAATATTGCCCGAATCCTTGCGGATGATAAGGTTCACTATCGAACCCGTATATCGAGGTATCCGGCGCGATTAGTGTATAGCGGTCAATTGTCTTGCCTCCATTGTCATAGATGCCATATTGTTTAGTCATTCTGTCCCTCCTATTTATTTCTCTTGCTACTATAGTGCTATAGACTACCGTTTTCCGTTTCCGCTTATTGAGTAGAACATCTTATCAGTGATGTAAGATTCACAATGGGAGTCGTCAGGCTCAATAACCTTGACTTCCCACAGCTTGCAACGATGTGCTTTGTAGTAGTGGCAATCCTCACAAGCATAACCCTCTTTCTTTTCTACCTGTTTACTAGTCATAATCGCCTCCTATTTAATCACTCCTTATTGCCCCCCATACACTGAGAGGCAATAGGCAGAGGTTAAATTATCTCTTCTATCTTAGTTAACCAAACCCTCCCATCATCTATTTTTACTTGGTCTCTTTCTGCTATATACTCTATTGTGGCATAGAATATTTCAGCTACACGCACCCCCTCCAAAAAGACCCAAATTTTATTTTGGAAAGGCGGTAGCACTCGACACCTGGGTAAATTGGGTTGTCTCTTGAATGTGAATTCTATTTCTCTTTTTATGCTTACCATTGTCGCGCCTCCTCTTTATTAGATACTGTTTATCTACAGCTATAATATACTACTGCTAATCACTTGTCAATACCTTTTGACCTCAATATTTAATATCCGTTTTCGTATACTATTATATACTGAAAGTCAAAAGGCAATTTTGCCTGTAGTATATAATAGTTAAACAACAATTAGGCATGTGGCTGTATATTTAAAAAATCCGTCCAGACCTCAGACCGTCCAAAAATCAAAGCGGATTAAAATCTTCACTTTATGTTATTTTAGAATCTTGACAATAAGTAGTAAAATAAACCACTGAATAATTATGTGATTAAAATGCAGCTTCGATAATTTTGTCTAAATTGGACGGTATAAAATCCGCAAAAAGTGGAGGTCAAAAAAGCCCAAAAATCGGGTAGTGTATCAGTTTGAAATTGTGACCCCATGATTAACTCCACAAAAGTTATTGACAATGCTTGACCGCTATAGTATGTTGGATGCATGGCTAAGAAAAAGAAAGACCACGACTTTGCAGTTAATGCTTTCCGAGTAGTTCAAGAGGCTACTGGACAAGCAGAACCAAAGCAAGAAAAACCTCTATCTACTGAGGGCAAGAATCCTAATGCTGTTGCTCTAGGGCGATTAGGTGGGTTGAAGGGTGGTAAGGCTAGGGCTGCAAAAATGACGCCAGGAAAACGTAAAGAAATAGCTAAACGAGCAGCTAATGCTAGGTGGAAACTCAGGCAAGGTATTGACAAAGGGTTATAAGGTATGTTAGTATGTCACATACAATAGTCCCTGGCGTCCTCCCTGTAATATAGGGAGCATGTCAGGTAAGCATGAAGTTAAGGATGGGCTAGGAGTAATCTTAGCCCATTCTTGTTTAAGGAGATAATAAAATGACCATGCTCGCAATATACATTGACGGAGGCTATCTGGATAGTATATCTAGAGATGAATATAGTACATGTGTGGACAATTGAGGAGATTGTAACTGTTTCAAATATGCTAAAATAAGGCAAGTCTAAAGGGGGAGAATGTGATATGACTTTAAAAAATAATGTCCTCTATTATGGCGACAACCTTGAAGTTCTACGTAAGTACATAGAAAGAGAAACTATTGATTTGTGTTACATTGACCCCCCGTTTAATTCCAAAAGAACTTATAACCAGATTTACAACAACATCGGAACCGAAGACCAAGCGCAATCTCAAGCATTTATTGATACATGGACTTGGGATGACTATGCCATTGAAGGGTTTCAGGATATTCTTGATAATAAGGATGGTCGATTTACTAAACAGACCATTGAGTTAATAAAAGGCTTGCACAATATTCTGGGTAGTAGTAGTCTGCTTGCCTATCTGATTAGCATGTCACTTAGAATCAATGAAATCCAGCGTGTTCTTAAACCGACAGGTAGCTTTTATCTTCATTGTGACCCGACTGCTAGCCATTATCTAAAACTTGTCCTTGATGCCATTTTTTGTGGGCAAGGTGGCGATTTTCAAAACGAGATTATTTGGCATTATCGGCGTTGGACTGGTGACTCGAAGCGTTTTTTGAAGATGCACGATGTAATATTTTTCTATACTAAATCCAATGAGCATATTTTTAATGTTCAGTACACGCCATATACAGAGAAATCTCTTCATCGCAAACAAAATTATCACACTCGTATCAAGGGCAATGATGTATATGTAACAAGTATTGATAAGCATGGCGTAAAAGAGAATGATGTCTGGCTTATCCCTGTCATCAATTCACAGGCAACAGAACGATTAGGCTATCCAACCCAGAAGCCAGAGACCTTGCTACAAAAAATTATTACTGCGAGTAGTAATGAAGGAGACACAATCTTAGATGCTTATTGTGGGTGTGGCACGACTGTTGCTGTAGCACAAGAATTAAAGCGTAGATGGATAGGCATGGATATTACCTATCAATCTATAGCATTAGTACTCCGGCGGCTAGAAGACCAATTTGGAAAAGGTGTGGCAAATAGTGTTAGGCTCGATGGCATTCCTCGTGATATGGCATCGGCACAGGCACTTGCTAACAAAAAGGATGACCGTGTTCGCAAAGAGTTTGAGAAGTGGGCTGTCCTAACATATACAAGCAACCGTGCGGTCATTAACCAAAAGAAAGGTGCTGATTCTGGTATTGATGGGATTGCTTATTTCAGGACAAATAACACAGATAATGCCAAAATCATCTTACAAGCTAAATCAGGTAACGTGAAGCGGGGTGACATTGCAACATTACGAGGAGATATGCAACGTGAATCGGCAGCAATGGCTGTGTTTATTACATTAGAGCCACCAACTACCTCAATGATCAATGAAGCAAAAGCAGCAGGGTTTTATCATCATGACCTTATGGACAGGAATTATGACGCTATCCAAATTGTTACCGTACAGGATATGATTGATGGGAAAATTCTTGATATCCCTATGAGTTTAGAGGTACTTAAAGCAGCACAACTAAAAGCAGCAGGAAATCAACTTCCACTAATTGATGATGCAAACTAAGTTATTAAAAATTGCTCCCCCGTTTTCCATTTCAAAATGATACACTACCAAAAATCGGCACGTCTTGACGTTATACCATAGCACCACGTCAACCCACGTCATGACCAGAGCATCACGTCATCAGGATAAGCCCCACGTCATAACCTATGCCGTCCCAAAACACGGCATAAACACGGCATACACGGCATAACCTATGACGATGCCCCAAGACGTTCAAAACACGGCATAACCCCTGACGTACTTGACAATAAAGTACTCTCCTACTCCTCCCCTACTGACTTTTACGAGCGGGGCTTGACATAAGTTATTGTCTATGCGACATAACCGCCAAAAAGCTGATTTTTGCGTGACATAAAGACTACTGCGTGACATAAGTTTCTCATGTTCTGACCTTCTGAGTTTTTCGGAATTTTCTCAGAATCCTTAAAACCCCGCATAGTGAATCTGGAATCCAGATTACGATGGGGCTTTTAAGGACTTGACAAGTCATGTTTAATGGTTTACAATAAGCAAGTAATGAAAGCTAAATACATTGACTTAGACAATTTAGCAATAGCTATCAAAGAGATGACTTACCAGCAGGGGTTCTTCAAAACCATCAAGCGGGAGCTTTCCGCAAGAGGCTATTGGAAGAATCTAAAACGTGGAAACCCTCAGAAGGGCTTTAAAGCTATGAAGGAGAAGAAGTCTTGATTTGGTGGGTTGTATTTATTGGTATAATAGTCATAGTCTTATTTGAGATTAGTAAATTAATCAAACCTAAGCCTTCCTTTAGGTGTGCCTTTAAAGAGATGGTAAATTATTATGCGTGGTTCTCTTTGATACTTGCCCCAATGAATATTACTATCATACTTTTATGTGCGTGGTTTGGATGTCTCAAACTGTCTCAAACGACAACGGGGATTGACTCAATAATTGTTGTCAATGGTATAGGTTGGATTATTTATGGTATCATAATGTCAATAGTTGTATATTGCATTTTAGCCAGTCTCGTATTCATTAAAACAAAGAAACTACCACCTTATTATGATTGGGTAGATAAAGTAAGAATAGAAGGGGCTTTGAAATATACAGAAGAAGAAAGAACCTTTATTAAAAAGCGTGATGATGAATCAAAGGCTAAATTAAGGGCGAGATTCCCTTTCCTTGCTAAACTATGTAAGAAGAAGAAAAGTGGCTGAGATTGGGAAAACAGAGTATCCCCACGAGATAGGGCTTAAGGGTACAAATAAAAGAATATGGTTGCCATGCAAACTGTGTAAAAAAGAAAGATGGGTACAATTGAAAGAAGATACACCAATGCATGATATATGTTCTAAGTGTAGCCATCTACCAAAAGCAGAGTTAAGATTAAGGATGAAGAAAAGTGATTAACGAAGAAATCTTTGAATATGCTCAGAAAGCCTTAAAGAATCAAGAGAAGCGTTGTAACTCAATCATTGTAGGGACAGCTTTTTTATTTATAGTGGGATATTCATTGATATACTGGACATCTTTGGAAGGCGTTGGATATATCAGGGTTTGTTGCTTGGCATATATAATTGTATCTCTTATAATATATATAGTGTGTCTTTTTAAATATATGGAACGATACGCTAAGATGAGACGCAATTATCAATATAACCTAGTACGCAAGGATGAAAGAGAAAAGAATGGGACATTTTAGGTTGCCTTTTCGGAAAGAAGAAAACGTAACTCCTAAAGAGCGTAGTAGGAGATTAGGGGCTAAGATATTATTCTTTGTCCTTTTAGCGATACTGTTATTTATACTGTTTAGTGGTGCAAAAGATTTAATAAGTTAAGGGGGAGTTATGGGATTTAAGTTTATTGGTAACAAGTGGTTTTGGGTTGTGATGGCGGTGATTATTATATTTTGGTTGGTTATTTGGTTTGCTGCTGGTGGTAATGTAGTAAACTTATTCGGATAGGAGAGGTGAATGAGAATAAAGATAATATGTGGCTTACTTATTTTATGTAGCGTGTTTGTCTCAGTGGGGTGTACTGCTAAAGAAGCAGAAACAACAACACCTACCATGAAAACGCCAATTCAGACTCTTAATGAAAGTACATCACAAAGGTTTGAATCTGTATGGACACAACTCAACTCAAAGGCTTTGACCTCAGATATAACTTCATTATCAGACCGTGTAGGAGACCTTGAAGGCTTGCTCTTGCCTGACTTGACTCTTTATGCGGCAAAGGATACAGAACTTGAAGGACGGATAGGAAGTCTTGAAGGGTTAAATATATCAGTAAAATTATCTGGCTATGATGCTCAAATAGCAAATATCCTTATGATGATTGTAGCATTAGAAGCGGATGGGGTAACAAATACTTCAACACCTACTCCCACGCCAATAGGAGCAACGCCTACACCTGCACCAACAGGAAATCATAATCCCACATCTAATCTGGCAGGAGTATCTTTAGGTTTGGGCAATTTCGTATATACTTGTACTGCAAACGATATTGACGGAGACTCTTTAGCTTATATCTGGAGTGCTACTAATGGTAGCTTGCAAGTAATGTCTAACCCTAACTCTGTATTATGGCTTGGAGTAAACGGGACACAATCTATAGTCTGCTTTGTCCATGACTCAAGGAGTGGGTTTAGTGTAAGTATTGCACAAGAAACGTATCCATAGAGTGAGTAGGATATGATAAAAAATAAGGAGGAAAATTTGAAAGGAAACAAGTTTAAGAAATTTCTCAGAAATCGGTGGCATGGGATACCGATGGGGGCAATGGCTATTGCGTTGGTCGCATCAATGGCGATTAGTGGTATAGCATTTGCGGCTTATTCCGTCCTGACTGGTTCAGGTACGGCAACTGTTGTAGAGTCCATTACAATAGAGGAGCATGCACCTACAGACGCAACTTGGACAAGAGTGACGGATAGAACTGGAACTTGGGAGTTTGACATCTATCCATTGGAGACAAAAACTCTCACGCTCAAGATTACAAACGCTGGAGTAACCTTACCCTTATGCATAGGTATGACTTCTGTTACAGGCTTGACTAATACTATTCAGGTTTGGGATGGTTCGGCTTTTGTAGATTATGTACCAGCAGGATACTCAGTATCAGGTGATGGTGGTATAGGGTATGTGCAATTTACAGTAACCGCAGACCACGATGCTGAAACTGGAGCACAGACATTTACTATTACTATTGACAGATAGTAGCTCATATTACCTTCTCCTATCAATCTACTACAAGCAACGCCTCCTTCAAAGGGGGCGTTTGCTTTTATAGAAACTTGACAATCCCTGAGAATGTGTTATAATAGTTACAACATAGTAACTAGGATGGGAGAAAGTAGATGAAGAAGATATGTCCAAAGGCTAAAGAGTGCAAAAGTGCAATTTGCCCTCACATTAGACCACATGAAGAAATGTTTAATGATGACGGTGAATCATATTGTACGTTATCATGTTGTCGTTATCCGCAAGCCTGTATCCTTGTAGTAGAGCCAACTCCTATGTCACTCAGAGAGAAGATAGCAATAGCTTCAAATATTTGCGAAGAGGCAATCTGCAATCCAATGCTACATCATTGTGGCGATTTAACAGTAGAAATTTGTACGAAACGGCTAGACCGTATCATGCAAGCCATCTCAGATAGCAAGAATGCTTGTGATGAAGGGTAAAGAGGAGATATAAATGAAGGACTTATGCTTAGTAACATTTACAGAAAAGATTGTTCCAAAGGTATTTAATGAGAACCTTAAACAACTTGAGAAATGGGGAGTGCAAGACCATGAACCTTTTGAGTGGCTTGGTTTTACTACTGAGGAACTTGGAGAGATTGCTAATGCTATTGGTGAGTGGCAGTTTCGTGGAGGTTCGGTTGAGGACGTAGTAAACGAGGCTATCCAAACTGCAACGCTATGTCTAAAGATAGCTGAGATGTTTGAGGCTTTAAAGGAGAGGAAATGAGTCAAACCAACAACATACTATTAGAAATAAAGAGCCTTACTCCAGCACAGAAAGAAGCAATGCTTTTAGACCTCTGTTGGAAGTTATTAACAAGAGTGCCTAGATGCGTAGACTCAGGAATAGTAAGAGAATGTTTAACAATAGGTAATTTATATTAAGGAGAGAGAAATGCTTAGTGAAGAATTCGGTCTACTGTTTATAAATCAGAATCCCAAGCTAAAGAAAGCTATGGAGGACAAAATAGCAGAAGCCATCCAGAAAATAGACACGGATAAATTGTCTGAGATGATTTGGGGTGTGCTATCTGACGAAGGCTTTGATTGGCTGTTTGAGGATATGGACATCAAAGATACGCTGAATGAATGCCTGAATAGTGCTATAAAGAAACTTTTTAAAGGTAAGTAAGGTTGACAATGAGAGAAAGTAAATTGAAACCATACATGGGTTATAGTGCCTCTGGAGGTGCAAGTGAAGGGGCGGTGTTAGTCTTTGCTTATAACATTAAGGAAGCAAAACGCCTAGCTTGGGCTATACTTCCATCGTGGGGTTGTGATGATTATTTGGACATGAGAGTCCATTTTATCAAGGATGGCGATTATCTTTTTAATCAAATGAAGCAATGGTCTAAGGATAAAATAATAGCTGGCATCTCTCATGCAGTAGATAGCCCGCCAGTATGTAAATCTTGCCAATATTGGGGTGTAGGTGAATTTAATAAAAATGGATTATGCCCTGATTGCGAAGAAAATGCTCATGAGGAGAAGAAATGAGTATATTACTAACAGTTGAAGAAAAAAACACACTATTCAAGGAATGGAATGATGGTGTAATGCTTGGTGTTCTACATATAGATTGGCCTGAGTATCTAGCCCTTGCCCAAGCCAAGCACATCTATGAGTGGTTACATGAGGACTGTAAAGAACATATTCGTACAACAAAGTATCTTGGCATAAGAATGGAAGGCGATTTCTTAGAAAGAAGGTATTGTCCTGAGTGCATGGAAGAGTTTAAAAAGGAGATAAATAAATGAGTAAAACGTCACCATCACAGATTAATACAAGGATTGCCCGAATAAGCAAGAGAGCCTATGAGTTCTTTAAGAGAAAAGCTGTAGAAAACAACTCAAGCATAGCAGATGAACTCGATAAGACTCTTGAAGATAAATCTTAATGCAAGTGAGTGTAAGTAAGGAGAAGTAATATGAAGATAGGAGCAAAGGATATAAATGGTAAAGATAAGTTGATAGGTCATTTCCTAACTGAAATAGAAGCGGCACTTGCTTATGATGAAGCCGCACGAGAATATTTCGGAGAATTTGCATATACTAATTTGGGGGCTTGACAATCGAAAGAAAGTATGTTATACATAAAACATCACATATAGAAAGCTGAACTAGCTACATGAATAAATTTAATTGAAACAACTGAATATTAATAGGAGTTATAGGAGACCTAGCGGAAGCTGTGTCTCTTTCTTTTTGTCTGCTGAACTAGCAGTTGGAGACAATATATGAATAAAATGATGTCCGCACAGAAACTCGTAGTCAGTGGCATTATCGGGTTAGTCGTGGTCGAAACACTTGTGACGACCATCACGACCACAGGGTGGAATGCCGCAGTGTGTACCTTTGCGGGTACGCTCATCCCGATAGTTTTCTCTGCCAGCATCGTAATGGGTATCTTCGAGTATTTCAGCTAAGGATACCTTGATGTCCAGAGAATAAAACCCCGAAGGAGATGATAGGGGGCATTGAGGGTTTAAACCTTTAATGCCCCCTCTGTCTTAGATAGAGAGGACATTAAAGGAGGATTACATGGCTAAGAAGAAACATAAAAGAGGGACATCAAAGCCGATAAAAAGAAAAGTTGGTGGGATGGCGAGGAAGAGGCTTGGTCTTACCTCTACTTCTGCTGAAAGAAGAAAGAAGTTAAAGAAATATTAATATTTAAGTCTTAATTAGAGAGGAATTATTTGAATAATTTATCGGCAAGACAGATAGGGTGGAATGAGGATGTAAGTCAGTCTAAAAGAAGGACTGTTGTGTTAGAGGGTTGTCATAATAGACCTTTAAAAGCAGCTAGAATATTACAGAATACCGCTAAGAGAGGCGGTTCTGAGGAGATAAGAAGGAAAGCGAAATCTGATTCAAATTACTTTTTCAATTTACACGAAAGGAATAAAAGGAGGTAGTCATGGCAAAGAGAGGAAGCGGAACTTGGAAAAGAAATATCGCAAGAAGTAGACCAGGCGGTAAATACTATTGTAATAAATGCGGTAGAATGCATATTTATGGTAGTAAGATATACGACAAGCATAAGAAGAAATAGGGGGAGATAAGATGTATTACAAATTCTCAACTACTAACAAGAAAACAAGAGGTGTAACTAAAATAGGCTCTAAAGATAAAAAAGATGCTAAAGCGATTAGGGATGAGGAAAAACGTAAGGGTAATAAAGTAACACCTATATATAAGGTAAAGTCTGCTCATGGTAAATCAAAATGGTAAAATATATATAAACAGAGGTAAACATGGCTAAACTTACATCAGAAGAAAGAGATAAAAGGCGTAAGGAAAAGGAATGGAAAAGAGTTAATCGTGCTGAAACGATGAGAATTAAAAAATTAATGAAAAAGGAAGAACATAATAGGAAACAATATCTTAAAAGATTAAAGAAAGCAGAAGAGAGGAGTTAAATATGAGAAAACTAAGGAAGTCTAAAGCATTACAGGTATTCTTGGCGTTGTGGCTTGTTGCACTTATGGTTATACCAGCAGGTATAGCCTTTGCTGAAACGCCTACAGTGACCAGTACGGTGTTATCTAATGCTGGTAATGTGTTAGGAGACACATATCAAAGGCACTCGTTTAATGCGGAAGGATTACATTGGGTGTTCTATACCACTAGCTCTGCTAGTTATTACACATCTTCCGCAGACGCAGACACATGGGCAACTCCAACAAAGTTTGATGATTATACTTGTGACTTGGAGGAAGGTTGCTGTAATGGGTCTACATTCGCTCTCTGGTATAACTCAAGCAGTAATTTGGTAGATATTGCTTTTATGAATGTATCAGGAAATCATTCTATCTACTATGACAGGGGAACTCCTGTTAATGATGGTACTATCACATGGACTGGTGGGCAAGAAGCTGTAGCGACTAGTGCAAACTTGACTTATTCTCACCCCTCTATTTGTGTCAATACCAACACTTCTCCGTTTATAACTTATATGGTTTATAACGGTAGTGCCTATTCAGCAAACATATCTACATCAATTACTAATGATGGAACATGGACAGCCGCAACAAATAGTACAGTCAGCACTTCAACTACGTTAAACCTATCGGTAAATATATACTACCCGTCTGTTGTTCCTGTTACATCAGGTAATGTGTCCTTAATGGCTGTAGTTGCTAATGGTAGCGAATACATCTTGGCACAGAATTACATGGAATATAATGTGTCTACTGACCTTTGGGACTGTCCTGCTACTTCGCAATTCCCATTGCCAGCAACTTCGGTTATAGACGCTGAATACCTTTGGCTACATAGTGAAGTAGCATGGTCAGGGAATGAAAGCAGCCCTGATGATGTTTACCTTCTTGCTGTAGTCAATGATTCCATCGTAGGAGGTAAGCTGTTTTTTGACCGATATGGAGACCCAGAAACACCTTGGACAAGCGATGTTAATCTCGCATCAAATGAGTATTATTCTTCGTTGTCCATAAGAAATACAGATGGTGATTTAACACTTACTGCTATAGAAGCTTCTGAAACTACAGAACTATACTCGGCAGATTATTCACAAACAACAGGTAATTGGACAGCACTTGTAGCCGTAGTTACTGCAACAATCACAACCTCTAATGATGTAATGTCAGATTACGATAATGCGGGGACAGACTATCTTGGTATGTTGTTTGCAAATAATGGAGAGTTAGATGACCTAGATTATGGATGCTACGGATGCCCTGCAATAGTGACACCTGTAACACCGTCAACAATCCCTGCAAGCGTAACAACTATGGCCTGGATTGTTATATTGGTGTTCGGGACATTCATATGCTTGGCTCTACTCGCATATGGAACTTATGAAACTGTAAAGGGAAGAGGTGGCTCAGAATTAGTCAAGGTAGGGGCGATAGGGTTAGTAACCTTTATAATCGCTGCTATAATAGTAGAAAATTTATTGTGAGGTTAAGATGACAAGAAAAGCTAAGAAATCAGCTAGAAAACATGCAGAAAGAGCTTTGGACAAACAGCATAAGAGGGATTTGCTTAAAGCCCATAGACAAGCTAAAGCTATAATTAAGAAAACAGAGCGTGAGATTCGGAAGATGGAAAAGATGGAAAAGCAAAGAGCAAAGAGAGGTTATTAAAATTCCGTATCAATCGTGGGGCTGTAGCATCTGTGGTAAACAGGCTCCCAAAGCGTTAAGAAGGCATGGAGAGTTTAAGGAACGTATGAAATGGTTAAGAAAACATTACGCAAAATATCACCCTAAATCTTGGGGGAAAGGAGGTTAGCATGGCGAAAAAGCGGAGTTACAAGTGGAGAAAAGGGCCGAAGGGCGGTTGGTATCGCATAAGTAAAGGGAAGAAAGTATACAAGAAGTAAAATGTATCTGGTAAAAGTTTTCGACAAAGGTTCACGAAAGCCCCGATACTTCAAGTTTTCTGATGAAGTAAAGGCACAACAGAAGGCTAGGAGTTATAAGCGGAAGCATGGGGTGATAGTAAAAATTACGAGGGGATGATATGAAGAAAAAACAGAGGCCATTATTTCCAGAATCGGGGCTTTCGTGGTCGAAACGCTTGCCTATGAAGAAACGCAGGAGCATTGTTCTTAAAAGGCATAAAGGCAATTATCTCAAAGCTGCTCAAGCGATGGACTACCTTGCTAAAGGTACGTGGGATAAGAAAACCAAAGAACTCGCTAGAGCAGATTATAACTATTTCTATAAAATATGGGAGAAACGTGGGTAAGGAGAAACAAGCGTGAAATGGTTAGCATCGGTCATTTTGGCTATTTGTTTCTTAACAGGCGGGGTTGCTTATGCAGACTCGCCTTCTGTTGATGATGTCAAAGTCTTTCAAAGTTATATGGAAACAGATGATTGGCTAGTTGTAGTCACTTATAACATTTCAGGCACGAATCTTTCAACCTCAGTGTGTGACACTACTCACATTTGGTATCTTCAGTTCAAAGACGGTGTTACAGCAGATGAAATATCTAACTTCCGTATTAAACAATGCGGTATGCGTGTTGGTAGTATCTACATGAACGCTGATAAGGTGTCAGCATTGGTGTGGGAAGGTGATTATGATGTTGTTCTATATGGTAATTGGGGTACTCACCCAACAGACTCTTATACACTAATAGCAGTAGACTGGAGAGGAGAAGTCGAAAATGGTGGGCTTGATGAATGGGTTCTTGAACAAGCTGGTATATTACAAACCTTCGACTCTGCCGATTATCTAGATGCTGTCCCTGGCTATGACCTTGATGTTCTAACTGTGGCTGGAGCATTGATTTTTAATCGTGGTATTGCTGAATTGGAATCTTACCGTCCTGATATATTCGCTGTTACTACTGAAAGTTTAGATATTCCTTATCTTATTAATACAGACGATACCTCATACGCTGATGATTTGTATAACAGCACAGAAGCAGCTATTGGCTCAACAATTTATGATGCAGCAGATGATGTAGGTGAGCGTTGGCTTGGGATAGATGGGCGTATGATGGTTGCACTATTAACGATTATGGGTTTTCTGTCTATAGCAGTCATAGAGAAGTCTATCGCCTTCCTTATTATCTTAGGTGGAGTTCTTGTAGGATTCTTCCCGATGGGTACGGTATTCTTGATTGTCTTTATAATGATGGTAGTCCTTGTTAGAAGTTTATTCTGGAGTTCGACATAATGAAACGCATAATATCTACAATATTCGCCTTAGTTTTGCTTGCGAGTATGTTTGTTCCTCAATATGCCGTAGCGGATAAAACTGATGAATATAATTTTCTAATCGGTGTTCCGCAAGTTGTAGATAATAATGTAGAGGTTACATATACAGGTAAGTCTTGGGTAGATGAGAACGGCAACGATAAATGGGAATATAAAGCCAAGATTCACCAAGCCCCAATATATAACGATGATGGTAGTCTGGTAAACTGCGGTTTTTCTTATATTTCTCCACAGCCAATCTACGATGGCTATGATGAAGATGAAAAGGTTGATTCATACACTCAAGGTTATTTTGAGGTTAGAAACAATGTCTTTTATGCCAAAGTAGAAGGCACAAAGGTTACTGTAACTTATCAGGGAGAGACTTCAACTTATGACCCTGTGGTTTATATAGGTAGTACAGGACATACCGCTAAATCAGTGACTCTTGTAGCAGTTGACCCTACAAACTCTTTTTATCGGAATAACATCCTTGAATGGGATTATGGAGTTTGCATCCGTAGGATAAGGGTTATAGAAGGACTAATTCAAGAGACTTTCATCTTCGACAAAGACCCGAAGGGAACTGTTTGGATAAAAGACAACGCACAACAGACTTCGGGCTATGAGTGGAGCATTGAGCCTTACGCTTATGATGCAGACGGCAATAATGTCCCTGTCAACGAGTACAAGCAAGTCTCAGCAAAGGACATGGAGAGTGCTGTATATCCTGTGACTATTGACCCTACAGACCAGTTTGTTACAAGTGCAAGCGATGGTCATCTTGCAGCTTTTGGCCAGCCTTTCAATACAGTATGGACAGCCGTTTCTGCAAACTCTATATCTAATACAGGTGCTTGCTTTTATATAGGTATGTACGAATCTCCTTCTCTTTACAGATGGTATCTACATAGGGGTTGTGTATTCTTTGACACTTCCGCAATACCAGATTCAGCTACTATCTCTGCGGCAAATGTAAGTTTATATGGTTTTACTGATACTTCTACTACTGATTTTAATATATCAATATCTAATGGTATGTCAACTTATCCACATGACCCACTGGAAGTAGGAGATTATAGCAAGACACATTATACAGGGCTTGGTAGTGCAGGGTATAGTACGGCAGGATTTACAACTGCTGGCTACAATAATATCTCACTCAATGCTTCAGGTATAGGATGGATTGATATATCTGGAACTACCAAGTTCTATGTTATAAGTTATGAAGATTATATCGGTTCAGATTGTGGTGCAAGCGGTAGTGAATATGTAGCAGTCTGGGCCTATGAAAAAGGTGCTGGCTACAGACCCTACTTGGAAGTAACTTATTCAAGCGCTAGAGCACCTACAGTAACAACCAACCCTGCAACCTATATAACTACTACAGGGGTAAGGTTTAACGGTTCCTTGGACGCTGATGGCGGGGAAGCGTGTAATGTTAGTTTCCAATATATCCCTTGGTATAACACTTCTTGGAGTGATGTATTTGCGGTCACAGTTGACCCTACTTATGTAGATTCGACCTTGACAGGCTTTCCAGTCTTGGTTACAGGGGATGATGCTCCTGATTCATTCTGGACTACAGTGAATGCTTCTGGGCTTGATATTGTAGTCACTGATGGCAATCTTACTAAATTATCAAGGGAATTAGTCTCTATTAACACAAGTGCTGAGACTATGGAGCTTTATTTCAATGCGAGTTCTATAGATGATACAGTAGAGACTCACTTTTATGTGTGGTACGGCGGTGTAGCAGCAGAATCTAATGATACAGCGACTTGGGATGAGTCCTTTGTTGGTGTCTGGCATATGAATGATTTGAATACATCTGCTATAAGCGATTCAACGGTAAATGATTTTACAGGCACAAAAAAGGGTGCTAATGAGCCAATAGAATCTACAGGTTCATTCGGCGGTGATAAGTCACAAGACCTCGATGGAGTAGACGATTTTATGACTATGGGTGATGTCTGTGAGTTTGATTATACGGATACTTTCACACTTTCAGCAGTAGTCAACTTTAATGAAACATCAGGAAATAGTATTGTGGGCAAAATTAAATCTTCATCTTCATATATCGGTTATGACCTTTTTACTTATACTGGCGATGGATTAAGACTTGGTGTTATTTATGATTATTCTCCTCAAACATTAGAGCAAAGAAGTGCTGATAGTAGGATAACGGCAGGGTCTTGGATGCACGTTGCTGGAGCTTACGATGGTACTAACAACGCAAGCGACGCAGATGTTTATATAAATGGATTAAATGCAAATGATAGCCAGTTAAATAATACAATTAATAACAGTATACTTAACGATTATGCTCTTACAATAGGAGCAAGAAACGCAGGGGGTAGTAATGAACTTAATGGAAGTATTACCGAAGTTCGTATCTCTGATACTAATCGCTCTGCTTCTTGGGAAAAAGCAACCTATACTTCATTAGTCTTACCTACTACCTTTTATGGAGTAGATGATACAGACGCTTACTCTACAACAGCGAACCAGTCAAAGAATACAGGGGAATCTTGGTACAATGACGAAACAGGATTAACAATAAATACGGACTATGGGGTTAGGGCAGTTGCTACAAACTCTTTAGGTGAGACTTTAGGAGATTGGGTATTATTTGATACTATAGTGACTTTAATGCCCCCTACTAATGTATCGTGTAGTGCTGGTTCTAATTCAATAACCCTATCTTGGGTAAAAGGCGGTAATACCTCAAACACTTATATAAGATATAAAACGGGAGGCTATCCAACAGGCACTTCAGATGGAAACATAATCATATTACAAAGCGGTGTTGATTATGTCCATACAGGGCTTACTTCAGGAGTTTCTTATTTCTATAAAATGTGGGGAGAGGCTGGAGGAGTATATTCCGCAACGAATACAACTATAATGTGTACTACAACTGCTGGATATTCAACAGCTACACCAGTTCCTTTGCCAACTGTTGATACTTCCGATTGGTCGGATACTCCTAACGGTTCAGTCCTAGAGAATAATCCTTTATATGGTTTAGGAAATCAAGAAGCTGATGCTATAGGCGTGCCTCATACTACATGGTGGATGCTGTTAGCGTTAGGTGGTTTAGTAGTGCTTGGATTATTTATCTATACAAGAACTAGAGATACAGTTGCTACTATAGCCGCTATTATTATCTTTGGTGTTATAATGGCTCAAGCAGGATTCTTCCCGATTTGGACTATGATGATATTTGGTCTAGTTGGTATAGGATTTGGTTGGAAAGGATTGAGGTAATGGGGAGTATATTTAGTTCATCACATAGGTTTAGTTTAGATGCACCAATAAAGGATGTTCAGCGCACAAGTGGAACTTTAAAGAGTAAGAGTAAATCTATAAGTGCAAAGTCAAGCAGGAGAGTTGCGTCTAGAGAAAGAGAAAAACAAAGGAAATCAAAAGAAGAAGAAAGGAGGAAAAAAGAAAAGGAAAAGAAGAGAAAAGAGGAAGAAAAAGCTAAACCAAAGTATGATAAGCATGGAGACAGAATATATCGCAAAGGTGAATAATGACTATACCGATTAAATGGTTAATAGGTTTCTTGTTGTTGATGTTCTTGGGGAGCTTCATTGCTTCATTCATGGGAGGTGGAGATTCGACTGTAAATGCACTTATTGAAGCTACAAAAGAGTTTGGAGATTCGTTTGAGAACTTTAGCGTAAAAAGCATAGGAGATATATTCTATGCTGGTGGAGATTGGTTATTTTCGCTAGGTGGTTATTTAGGTTCAATGGTATTTTGGAATTTTGCATTCTTTAATGGATTTGAATGGATACAGACTCTATTGTGTTTAGTAAATGTAGCTATAATAATTATATTATTAGCTGACCTATGGAGACTAGTGAAGCCGTTTGGAGGATAGACATGAAGCCGATAAGTTTAGCAACATTTTTAGGTGCGATGTTAATGTTAGGGGTCTCTTTGCTGTGGTTCCCTGATATAGTAGCAGCAATTACTCCTATCATGCCAGCAGCAACACCAGATTGGCTTACGGACTTCTTGGTATTTCTACCGTTCATAGCACTTTCTATTATATTAGTAATACAGGTCATAAGGATGTCAAAGCGTGGTAAGCCGAAGGACTTTGAGGAAGATTAGATGTTAAATATTATTGGGTCTAGTTTATGTGGCATAGCGTTAGTTATGCTTTTAATAGCTTATATGAGGAAAGGAAATCCTGAGAAATGGACGCGCAAAAAGAATACGAAAGAATAAAGGCAAAAGCCAGTGAACAGGTTGAGTATGGCGTACCTGAGCCTAGCACTTCATATCGTAAAGAAGTTATACCAACTTCCGAAGGAGTAGCGAGTCCAGATGATAAACAGCCACCGCTTGAAAGTGATGAGATTACTGTTGATAAATGGATGAACGAAGAAGGATATAAAGAATATTGGATAAGCAGAGTAGAGGATTTAAGTAAACGTATAGCAGAATCACAAGACTATACCGAAAGAACCTCTCTCAGTAGAGAGAAACAGCAACTCATAAACCAGATAAGGCAACCTTTTATTGAAAGAACGCAATCTGGAATTGCCGCAACTATGATGGGTGAGAGGACAGCCGCAGCACAAAGGGCGGCAACTGGTGTAGTGCAAATTACTGTACCAGTCGATGACCCAACACAGCCTGGGCCAGGGCATCCAGTATATGAAGCGGCTATTGGTGAACCTGTAATAGACATTGGTGGTCAGAGATACAACATAACCTACAACGAAGAAGGAACTCCATCTATAGTAGGCTTACCAGCAGGTACAAGGATGGCAACTGTTGGTGGCTCAATACAGCTTGCTACAGGGGAAACAGTATCAAGAGACGCTTGGAAAGAACTTCCACAAGCAGACAGAGCCTTATTAGAAGAAAAAGGCATAGATGCTTATAACGAGTATATAGAAGGTAAAGTAGCAGAATATGAAGGTGCAGTTAAGGAGTACCTTGATTCTACTGGTGGTAATTTTGGTTATTGGAAAGAATTAGAGTCTGATAAACAAACAGAATATCTTGAAAATCTTGGATGGGAACCTGTAGTAGATGCAGGAGGTAAGCCAATCGAAGGCGGTTGGCAATATGATATAACTCGTGGTCAACTAGGAGAAATGGCTGAAAAGTATGCCAGTGGAGATATTACAGAACAACAGTGGTTGGATTATGTAGGATTAGCGAAAGAAAGAGCGGAAGGAATAGCTACTCCCGCTTCCCCTGCGGATATTGAGAGGTTTGTAGTTGCTGTTGGTGATGTAGCACATTATAAATCACTACCAGATGCAGACAAACAGGTGTATGTGCAACAGTTACAAGCCACACAAGAGATGGATATTCAGGAAAGTATTGAAACATTTATTAAATCCTCATCTCGGATTGGTGGTGATGTAAATGAGTACAACGCATTATCCACTCCCGAAGAACAGATTTCATACCTTCAAGGATTAAATGATATTTACGCTGGACACCAGAGCAAAATACAGTCATTTATTGCGAGTGATAAGATTAAAGTTGATGAAGCTGGTAGTTTTATATTTAGTAATCTTTCTATGTGGGATATTGAGCAGAATCCAGAGTTAGCAACAGCATTACAGATAATGTTCCCCAAAGACTCAGAAGGCAACGATTTGGATATTGTAGAAGCTATTAGTAAAGCATATCCAAGCTATCTGAATAGTGCGGATGAAATGACCGATACCATGAAGCAGATAATGTACTATGATGGCATGGGAGCATTATCCTTATGGGGTATGTCACCTGATAGGAAATTTGAGGTTATGAAATCTTGGGGATTAATACCTCTTGGTGGTAAATATATAAATGGTACTGAGAGATATATTCCTACTGACGAGGAATTAGCCGATGCAGGGGTTACAACAGAAGAATGGAAACAACTGGTAACAAATAGTGGTGGTGATTGGCTATATGGTATGCCAGTCTGGTCATTACCTGAAGGTAGATTATCTCCTGAAGCTATAGAGTATTATGTAAATAAATCCATAAGCGGTATAAGAAGTGAATATAAAAGTATATCAGGGTTATCATTGCCAGAGGGGTTTACACAAGTAGCCCCAGACGCATTAGATAAGTTATTGTCAGAAAAGTATCCCGATAAAACATGGAATGAATTAACCGAAGGACAGAAAAGAAACGTACTTGAACTATATGATGAACCTTCTTCCCATGCAAAACTTGGAAGTAGATTTACAGAAGTTCACGAATGGATAGAGGGAGAGCCTATAGCAGAAGGGCAAATGTACATTGGTACAACCCCATACACCCCACCAGACCCTACTACTGGTTTGGGGGGAGCACAAACAACTGTAGATGATTGGGCGAAGAGACAAGAAAATGTGGAAGTGAAGGCATTTGCCTCTCTTGCCGCTGGTGCAGTAGGACTTGGCATAGGTGCTCTCAGTGTATTAGAAACTGCTTTCGGGGCTGGTAAAGAATTAGGAGCAGGTAATTTTATACAATCTGGCAAGGATTTAATTGGCATACCTGTTGGCATGGCTGAATTTATGGTTATTCAATTACCAAAAGATATAGCGGAAGACCCTGTATATGGTGTTGGTGAAGCAATAGGTATGTTTATTGTGCCAGTATTAGCCAAGGGAGCGTATACAACAGCTAGGGCATCATTTAGAGCCGTAGACCCACGTTTTGGCCCTTCATCGGCATATTCAACAGACCCAAAAGTTAGATACTATAAAGGTTCACCATACATGACCGCTATAGAATTCAGGGATGCTATGCAAAATCTACAAGAAAGGCAACGTGCAACACCTGATGTAAGGGCAGTTGGTGAAGTATTCGATGTAAAGATACCTAAAGAAGTTACAGAGCCAAGTTTCACTAAAGTAGGTGAGCAATATGTTATTGATGGAACAAAGATTGATGCAGAGGGTGTTTTAACAGAAGTAAGAACGCCAAGGTATCATCCATCGGCAAACACTATAGATGATGTAGGCATGGTGCGTGATACTGCAAAGATTATTGTCTATCATGTTCTACCTGATGGAACAAGAGAATATTTAGTTGTTAAAGATAGAGCAGGTGGAGCTTACCAGTTAGCAGGTGGAGGTATAGAGGCTGGTAGGACTGTGTTAGACCAAGTATTAAAGGAATTAAAAGATGAGACTAATCTAACAGTAAAGAATATAAAAGAGCTACAGCCATATTTAGGCAAAATCCATTCACACGCATATAACGGAACAAGGATATTCTTGGCTGAGGTTGTAGATAAGGTTGCATTTGATAGATTCCAACACGCTGGCAAAGGCATACCAGAAGTAAAAAACGCTCAGTGGATACATGAAAGCAATATGGCTAAAGTAAGAGTGAGTGTCATGCCAGGTACTTATGATGTGCTTACAGGAGTAGGTGTAAAGCAGAATGTATTTGATTTACAAGGGGTAGATAAAGTTACTGATGCTACTAGAGATAAAACATGGGGCGATAGAGTAAAAACCGATAGGCTACCTACCGAGGAAGAAATAAGGGTATCCTCATTAAAGGAAGGTGCAATAGTAGACGGTCAAGTAAGGACTATGCTATTTAAGACTTTAACACCTGCTAATATAAATAGACCTGTAAGGCTATGGCATTTTACGCATGACTATACAGCACTAATGGATAAGACTAAGAATGGTGTACTCACTCTAACTGATGCTAATAAACATTATAATTCCTTTTTTACCTCACCAGAGCCAGCCGCACGTTATTCATATAAGAATATATCTAAAGGTGCTCCAGAAAAACATAGGCCAGCACTTATGGCTATTGATGTTATGCCAAGTGAATTAATTAAAATGGGCTATCAAGTAGAATGGGTAAAAGATAATGCTACAGGTCAATATGTATGGAAAATAAGAAATGCAGTAATTGAAGATGAAATAACACTTATGCAAGGTTCTGAACTTAGAGTATACCCACCTAATGTAACTTCTAAGTTAATCTCTAGAGGTAATTTTAAAGACTTTACAGCCACATCTATAACAGACAACCCAGGTGTAACAGCAAAGATAAATTTAAAACCTAACTATATTGAATGGACTGGCGACTTAACATCTATAGATTTGGCAAAGGTAAAAAAGGTAGTATTTAATTTAAACGATACACTCATTGATGTTAGTACATTAAAGTTAAAACCTAACGCAATCGAACTTTTGCAAGCATTAAAAAATCAAGGAAAAGAGATTGCTTTATGGACACATTCGCCAAAATCAAGAGTACAAGCTATATTCGATAAAAACCCCGAATTGAAAAACCACTTTGATATAAATGATAAATATAGTGTGCAAGTAAGAGAAGATTATGCTATTGGTGAATATGGCAATGTATTACCAACAGATACTTTAAAACCAATAAAAGATATAAAAGGCGATGTATTAGTAGACAATAATCCTAATCAGATATATATGCAGATAAAAACAGGTAATGTAGGATTAATGGCAGATTCTTTATCTGATATAAAACACTCCTTGAGTGGAGATTTAGGGAATAAAGTAGAGTCCACAAGAGTTAGCTTTGAAGTACCACGTACTACAGCGTATAAGCAAGGCCAAAAGATACCTGTATTATATTTACAGACAGAGATGTTTAAAAAGGCTACAGAATCTATTAACAAAACTATATCGCAGTTAGAGGCTAATAAAATTTATATAGAAAAATTAAATAGTGACTTAGCCAATATGAAGCGTGAAGGTAAATCTACCAAAGTTATAGAAGAAGAGTTAGGTAGAATAGTTGAAGAAAACAAAAAAACAATGCAGTATATAATAGATTTAGAAAAATTAGGCGTAAGAGATATTCCAATTACTGCTGGTGAAATATATAGGTTGAAAGGTTTAGTTGCGAGAGAAAAGTTATATGATATATTCAAGATACGCCCGAAGCCTGTTAGATTAGCATGGCATGGTTCTATGGACTCACCATTTAAGAATATAAGCACATCATTAAAAACTAAAACAGAGGGATTAGATAAATATAGCAAGACAAGGAAAGGATACGCTGAATTAGCAGAGGAACGTGCTTTAAGAGATTTAGAAGAGCGTAAGGCTAAATCAGAAGGCGTGGATGAAGTAAAAAGAGCCAAGGAATCTTTTAAAGAAGAAATGGATAAGATTAGGGAAGAAGAATTATATTGGAAGAGTAAAGACGAACCATATAAGATAGGTGTAGGCGATATTATTGATGCTGCATCATTGAGAGGTGGCGTAGATGAATATAAGTCTGAATCAGAATCTCGGAAAGCTGAATTAGCAAAGATAGAAGCATATGAAGCTGGTATAACAGAAGCACGAATACCAGAAGGTATAATGTCAGAGGAAGCACTAATAGAAGAATATATGCCTACTGAAGCGGTTTTATCAGAGGAAGGTGTGATAGAGAGTAGTATACCAGAAGGGGCTATACCAGAGGGTGCTATCCCCGAAGGCACAATCCCAGAGGGTGCAATCCCAGAAGGAATCATGCCAGAGGGAACTATACCCGAAGGAACAATCCCAGAAGGTGTTATCCCCGAAGGCACGATACCTGAAGGAATAATACCAGAAGATATAACACCTCCACCCCCACCACCTCCACTACTAATAATAGGTGGTGGCGGTAAAGAATTGACCAAAGAACAGTTGAAAGCGGCTATAGGATGGAAACAGGGGATAATGTATAAATATAGATACCCCCCTTGGGGGCAAAAGGATATTATCAATAGCCGAAGTCCGATGCAAGGGATACCTCTTAAAGAGGGTATGCGTTCAGCTTATGAGAGTATTATAAGAACAACCAAAGGATACATACCACCTAACTTAGTTTGGCATATGGGCATGATGGATGTTAAAGTAACTGATGCAGACAAAGATGGACAGCCAGAGATTCACTTTGTTGAAAGAGAACATAGAAAAGGTAGGGGTACGGTAAGAAAAAAGACTACACCTTCTATTACAAGATTATGACACTTGACAAATATACATAATGTGTGTATAATATCTACATGGTTAGGTTGATTCGTAAGAATTTTTGTATTGAACCTAGACAGTGGGAAGCATTAAAGAAGCTTGCTACTCAAAGAGAGAAAGTATCTGAGTTAGTTAGAAAAGGGATTGATATGTTATTAGAGGCTCGGTCTAAAAAAGGCTAGAGCCTTTAGGTGTTTGTTATGAGAAATATAGTTTACACTATAAAATGCTTAATAATATTATTCTTAAATTTAGCATCTTTATCTATTATTATAGGTATTATAGTTGGTTTTAACTCAGCCTTTAATGAATTATCAATATATGGTATTATTTTATCTATAATTTTTCTAATTATTGGTAGTATTATTACTTACTTCTTAGCTAGATGGTTTATTCATTCTATAAAACCAGTAAATGTTAGTAAATGCCCTAAATGTGGTTTAAAAACAATATTAAAGACAGTTACAAGCGGTAAAGATTCTGGAAAGAAATTTTATGTATGTGAAAATTATCCCGAATGTAAAGGTAGGATAAAAGTTTGTGGTACTGTTTAGTAAAATCTCGGACTGGTAAGAGCTTCATAACCTTTGGAGGCTATCTTAATGAAGGCGAAGCTATACATACTGGTCAGGTAGCTTGCATACGAAGTGGTGGAGAGCGATATTTTACAGTAGAGATACCAGACAAGACACCGAAGGATGAAATCAAAGGCAGAATAAACTATCAGATGTGGGAAAAGTATAATGTTCAGTTAGAAGATACAGTAAAGAGACATTATAAAGGGAAGGTGCTTTAATGGTATTATTTGTTGGTTTTATAATATTAGTATTGATGTTGGTAATTGGAGGGCTTGGTGGTGCGGCGTTTAAGAGGAATAAACATGCCAAGCTATGTCAGAAAGGGTATTACTGTATTCTAATAGGGCCAGATAGAGTCTGGATGAAAGTATTGCCAGCAGAGAATGGTCTTATAGTGCAACCACAAGAAGAGGATAGGGGGAAATTCTACAAAAAGGGAGAGATTAAAATCCCTTGGCCTGAGGAAGGGTACATAGTCCCCACAGAAGGCCCTGTTCCTACTGTATCTTATCCAATTGAGGCGAGTAGTTATACGCAAGTACCAGTTGGAATGTTGATTTATCATGTTGGTTGTTCTATGCCTCTAGGGTATGATGAAGAAGGTAAATTCACAGGGTACGGCGTTATGTCTGGAGCAGCACCAGAAATAATAGCAGCACTCTTTAAAAGTAAGGATACCGTAAATTTATTTGGAAAAGCTACTAATGAAAGTCCAGAAACCCCACAAGTACAACAAAAGTCTAATATATGGAATATAATATTGATGATTGGAATAATTGCTGTTATTGGGGTAGGCGTATTAGGACTTATAGCAACATATAGTAATGCTGAGATTTTAAATAGTATTAAAAATGGGTTTGGCCTTTAATGGTTGAAGAAGAAAAAGAATTTGACGAAGTAGACGATGTAGTAAAACCTAAAAAACCCAAGGTTGGCTATAATCAGATAGTAGATGCTGTTTTTGCACCTACTGATTATTTAGCTCGCTGTGAAATGTCAATCATGCCTGTAGGCGGTAAGGCATATTTGATGGCCTTAGTAATGGCAAGACAGAGAGTGAAAGCTGCTATAATAAAGGGCGAAGATTACGATGTTGAAGGATTGTTAATAGATTCGTATGCTGTAGTAAAAAGAGGAGAAAAGGGTTGGTTAGGGGAAAAGGCTGTGGATTTAAAAGCCCTTGAGTCAGACAAGGAAGGTCAAATAATTAATCAAATGAGTGGAGAATAAAGTGGTGTCTTTATTAGAAAATCATCAGGATATAAGACCAGAGAAAGAAGTTCGCAGAATACTAAAAATGCAAGATGAATTAAAAGAAATGCTGCATACTGCTGGAGGTATATCTGGTGTGCATTTGATATGGGGTGATTTGGGTGGCGGTAAATCAATGTATATGGTCTGGTTATCATTTATGTTAAGAAAACATTTTGGGATGGGGACTATAATTGACTCGCCTTACTTAACTCCTCTATATGGTGAAGCCGAGTTGATGCTTGATGATGATTTTATAAAGGAGCAGTTGAAACTCGCAGGATTGATTAAACTTTATAAAAAGTTGGGTAAAATACAAGATTTAGATTGGGAAAATGCTGATATAAAATTATATCGCAAGGTCGTAGACTGGGATGAAGCCTATGGTAAACTATCAGTACAGCAAACATCAAGTAAATTATCGCAAGCATATAACTTTGCGACACTCCAGTATCGGCATAATGGATGTGTCTTTTTGATTGTATCTCCAGATGCCAACCAGATTAATAGACAGTATGCTAATAAATTTGCCACTCATGCAGTACATTGTACTAGACGAGAAAACTATATGGGTACTGGAGAATTGTACTGTGAATATGATATAGATAATCTAAAAACTAAAAAGAGTTATAGGAGAGTATTGAGGGCATCTAAATGGGGAAAGTTATTTAAGAGTGAAGGTATAATAACACCTAGTGTATCATTTGAAAAATACTTCAATAAAATTAAATTATCTGAGGAAGATGATAGAGAAATAGACGATTTTTTAAAGCAAAAGGAGTATGAGCTAACCAATAAAGAGGAGGTTGTATGAGTTTCGGTGATAGATTTGGAAATAGTGGGGGAGAAAGACAGGGGCAAGCTACTTATGCGGCTACAGACACTACGCCCGAAGGACATTTGAGTGAAAAAGAGGATAAGGTTTTGAATATCATAGAGGGTAGTAGTTGGCCTATGACATCTAGACAGGTAGCTAAAGTTGCAAACATAGAGCCTACTGTTACAGCAATACTTATTGAAGAACTTGAAAAGAAATACTTGGTAAAACAAACGAACATAAGTTAAGAGGAGGCTTACGATGTCAAGTACAGAGTTAGCTATCGGTTTTTTGTTTCCTTTACTCTTAATGGTAATCGGGTATTGGAAAGAAGAAGTATGGTTATTTTATATAGCCTCAGCGTTATGGTTAATAACAATGGGGTTTTTATTCAATAACTATAACTCTACTGAGTTTTTGTATTATGTAGCATGGATGTTACTTGGACTATCTATAATATGTGCGACAGCACAATTATGGATGAATAAAGGTAAGCCATTACCCACTGAGGATGAAGAAATAGAGTCAACACCTGAAGAACGTAGGGAGAATAGGGTTAAAAGGGTGGAAAACTTGAGGAGCTTTGGTGAAAGGATGCGTCGTAAGTGATGAAGAAGATACTATTGCCAATAATGGCTGTTAGTATCCTCTTCCTTTCTATTGGTTGTAGTCAAGAAGATGCTGTAGACACATGGACACAAAACATCTACCCTGCTACCAACAATACATATGATATAGGCTCTCCAACACTACAATACTCAGATGGATATTTTGTTGATATTCATGTATCGAATAATGGCTCATTCGGAAATATATCTACCAGTGGAGATATAGATACAAGTGGTAATGTTACAGCATCCTATTTTATAGGTGATGGCTCACAACTTACAGGTCTTGAGCAAGGAGAATTACTACTTTATTTCCTAGATGAGGCTAGTCCTGATGTTGCAGGCAGTAATAGACTATCGAGCATTGCTGATACTTCCGAGGTCACACTTACAGGTGCGGGATTAGGAGATGGCTCTACACTCATGGGAGATTGGATAACAGATGTAGGAGTGCCTAGTATACATCTATTGACTGGGAATCTTAGAGTTCACGTTGCTGGCATACAGACAGGTGGGACTAAGGAGGCACAGTATTACTTTGAAATTTGGAAAGCCAATTCTCTTGGGGTAGATATAGAGTTGTTGTCTACCAGCGAGTATACAATACCGCTTACCAATGTTAGGTCAAGCTATCGTATATGGAGTATAGAAGAAGAGGTATCGTTTAATAATTCTGATAGGATACGAATACTGGGATATGCTTATGTGACAGGAGGTGGCTCTGCTCCTACAGTAGAGGCTTACATTCAGGGGGCAAGCAATACTAGGTTAGTGCTTCCAGTAGGTGCGGTCAGTGTAGAGAAGTTTGTACCTTATACTGGGGCAGTAAGCAACTTAGACATGGGAAGTCATGATATTTGGTGTGATGACCTCATTGCCGATGATGACATTTGGTGTGATGTTGCTTATACGAGAACTGTAGGTATTAATAGTTCTCTCTACCATATAGGAGACCCTGATACTTTCTGGCATTTTAATACTGACGAAATATATATTACGGTTGATGGTTTTAAGGTGGTGGAATTCTTAAATGAGTCTAGCACATTTTATAATAATGTAAGCATGGAGAGTAATCTTGATGTAGTGGGGTATATAGCAAATGGCAATGCGTCTATAAGAGCAGACGGCACAATAGCCCCTGTATCTATGGCTGATGCTGGTGCTATTAATAATAGTATTTACTTCTCCACTGATGCTGGAGTTTTAGTCTACAAGGATTCTATCGGAGTTGTGAATAACTTGTATTAGGAGATATTATGAAAGGAATAAATTTGGGAATTATTGGACAGTTAATAGGAGTATGTACGTTAGTTACATTTACTTTTATAGACTGTGGCCTTGCTCCGATATTATTGTCAATGATGTTAATATTTTCTAGTACGGGAAAAATATGGTATGAATCATTAATAATAGTTAAAGAAATAAAGTAATTATACTCATTGTTATGAAACGATTTATTAAGTTCGCTTGCGTAGGTGGTTCTGGTATTATAGTAAATTTCGCTCTATTATATGGTCTTACAAGTGCTGGTTTAGTATATTGGGCTTCGGCAATAATCGCAATCATAATAGCAATGACTTTTAATTATACCCTCAATAACCTATGGACATTCAAGGATAGACGGAAACGGGGCAAGGATTACTTTAGAGGCTTATGGAAGTACGGGATGGTATCTTTCATAGGCGATGGGGCTTATTTAGGCATGATGATACTGTTGGTTGAGAAATTAGGGTTGTATTACATGGTAGCGGCAGTAATATCAATGGCTTCTATATCAATTCTGAGATTTATCATAATTCGTAAATTCATATGGAGAGTGGTTAATGTTAAAGTGGTTTAATCAAGCATACACATATCTAATGACTTTTAAAATACTTGATTTTCTTAAAAGAAATTGGATTGCGATAACTATATTCGTTATGTCTTTTGGCTATTTCCTTTTAATGGCTGCTCCTGATATAACATGGACAAATGTAGACTGTGATTCGATGCACTATATGTCAGGGGCAGAAAATATTGTAGTCACACCATCGCAAGGTGCTCCTCTTTACAATATGTTTAATGCTTTAATAGTAAGGCTACCAGGCGGTAATGACTTTTGGAGATTATGTTTCTTTACGGCGTTATTCTCTGGTATAACATCTATGCTCGTATATCTTATGGCACGTAGGTATACTAAGAGATGGTGGGTTGCTTTACTTGCACCTCTTTGTTTTTGTGCCTCTGCGGTTGTCTTATCTCAGGCTACAGTCCTTAAGCAGTATTCCTTTATAACAATGATTAGCGTCCTGTCTATGTACCTTCACTTTACTGGCAGAGATAAATTAAAGTATGTAGCATTGATGTGTGGGGTAGGAGTTCATCATCTTGTAATTCTTCCACTATGCTTGATTTTCTTGCATGATATGGCTAAGAATAAGAAAGCCAAGAGTAGATTAATCACCAAGAAAATGTTACTGCCGCTATTAGGCTTATTGTTCTACATATGGATACCGTTGGTGAATAAGCCACCTTATACTATGGTGGTTGGTGATGGATTTGGCGATTATGTAAGCTATTTCTTCCGTAGTAGAAATTTAATAGGTGGAATAGCGATATTCACTGAAAATGGGCTTCAAAGAATTCAAGACGGGATAGCAATACTAGGATATAGTTTTGGGGCTTGCTCTTTACTGATTGGGTATGCACTATGGCATATTAAGAGACACAAAGACATTGAAGGTTTCATGTTAGCTTTCTTGGTAGTTATCCCTATTATCCACTATCTGATAAATATAGACCCTTCAGTTTATACATATACCATGATGGCCTTCGCTTTTGGTGGAGTGCTTGTTGTTAAGTCTGCTGAATGGATGTTGAATCTTAATAGAGAAGAATCTTTTACAAACATATGTGCAGAATACGAGATAATGGATGATACAGAATATGTTAAATCATTGCGATATAAAAGGATACGGTTAGCACTCAGTACACCTATGTATAGATATAAACTATACTTGCATAGAATACTCACTCCTAAAGTGCGTTATGTGATTCCTATAGTAACAGGTGTATGCTGTATTGGGTTTATAATAGCCAATTCATTCTATTTCGATATAGGAAGAAACAACGATATAAATCTTGAGGCCAAGGTATACTATGAATCTCTTGAAGGTATGCCCGATAATGCTACTATTTGGGCTGGCATTATATCGGGTGCGAATGTAGCTGTCCAATACCATAACGATACATATGATTCTAACATTGCGATTCTTCCATCATGGATATATAACGCTTCTCTTAACAATGCTGCTGCTGTAAGTGCATGGGAGCAAGATAGTCTATACGTGGTTGACTATGGGTATAATGAATATGGTGATTTAGCACTTACGAACAGAAAGGTAACAGAGGAAACTTATGAAACGGATTGGGCTTATATAGAAAGCACAACTGAGTTAGTATTCCCTGTTAATAGAGATGTAGAGGTTGAGCCTATAAGTCTTATTAGGGGAGGATTAACTTATCCAAGTATGGTAGAGACAGGATTTACTAGTCCGATAAGTCTTATTCAAGGAAGGTTATCTTACACAAGATGGATAAATAATATACAAAGCAACCTATCGGCAGGGTATATATTTATGTGGGGCTTTATAGGTTGGAATATACCTAAAATAAATAGGCTTATGTTCGGTAGGAGATTTAAAGACAAGAAGTTTGGCAAGAGGATAATCACTAAAGAAACACAGTTGAAAATATCTCAGGAAATAATGACCGTGACTATTGTAGTTATGTTGGTTCAGATGTTTATTAATTCTGGTACACCTATGTTTGGGTTTGGAATATGAGAGCAAGATATGTCCAAATACAAAGCCCTAAAACTCATAGATATCTAAAGTTAGATAGATTACACGGTAAGATAGTATCTCATAAAAGCACATATGGGCTATATAGCAAGATTAAGATAATAAAACGTATAGAAGAGGTTTGAAATGAAAAGTCTTATTACTGGAGTCACGGGGTTTGCAGGGAGCCATTTAGCTGAACTCTTACTGAAAGAAGGGCATGAAGTCTATGGAACTGCAAGGTGGAGAAGTAAGCTAGACAATATAGAGCATATAAGGAAAGACATCCACCTACTTAACGCTGATTTAAGAGATGCATTGTCTATGGACACTGTTGTAAAAGAATCCAATCCAGACTATATCTTTCACTTGGCGGCTCAATCGTTTGTTTACTCAAGTTGGAGAGCACCAGTAGATACAATGGAAACTAATGCAATAGGGACTATCAATCTCTTTGAAGCAGTAAGAAAATTTAATCCCGATATAAAGATTCAATTCGCTGGAAGCTCTGAGGAATATGGACTTGTAAGAGAAGATGAATGCCCTATTTTAGAAGATAATCCTTTAAGACCACTTTCTCCTTATGCTGTGTCTAAAGTAGCAGGTGATAAACTCTCGTACCAGTACGTTAAGTCATATGGTATGAAGATTGTTATAACTAGGGCTTTCAACCATTCTGGCCCACGTAGGGGAGAAGTATTTGCAACATCAAATTTTGCCAAACAGATAGTAGATATAGAGAAAGGAGCAGAGCCTATAATTCATGTTGGGAATCTGAAAGCATTGCGTGATTTCACCGATGTAAGAGATATGGTAAGAGCTTATTATCTTGCTATTCAGAAATGCCAATATGGAACACCTTATAACATTTCTTCTGGACAGGCGGTAAGTATAGAAAAGATGCTTGAGATGTTATTGTCTTTCTCAAATGTAGAGATAGCAGTTCTACAAGATGCAGACCGAATGAGGCCGTCCGATGTTCCTATACTTCAGGGAGATTGTACTTTATTCAAAAACGCTACAGGTTGGGAGCGAAAATATGTTTTAGAGGATACTCTGGAAGATTTATTGAATTATTGGAGGTCTAAATGAGAAACAATAAACCAGTCGATGAGGAAATAGAACGTAAGCCAAGTATTAGTTGTGGCAGAAAGGACTGTAGGGAAAATCTTTTCGGTTACTGTCAAATATTGCCAGATTTGGATGATGAAGGGAAATGTAAAATTTACAAGATAAGAGGTGAGAAATATGAAGTTGGAAATCTATCCAGATGAAGCAAAGTTAATCCTTAACCATAGGGCATGGGTCAGACTGTTTAAAGTGAAAGGAAGGGGAACATCGTTAGCATATTTTATTGTAATGTCACCACCCGTAGTAGTAGTATTTTCCATAGGACTCCTATTCATACACGATGTTAATAATGTAGTGCCTTCAATATTTTTGGCATTAGGTCTGATATGCTTACCGTTTACCTTTAAGGCTTTAAAGAAATTCAAGGTGTTGCAAACCAGTATACAGGCTGAAATGATTGAAGAAGAAAAACGAAATAGGGGAGGCGCATAATGGTTGATGACACTCATGCAATGTTCAAAAGTTCAGTGAATGAAGTGGAAATATGGGAAAATATCATACGCTGTAGTGACCCTGCTCTATCTTTAGAGAAAAGGAATGGCAATAAACCTTTATTCAGTAAATGGGTGTCTGATACTGAGCAAAGTGGTGGGCCAGTTATCACACGGGTCTACAAAACAAATGTTTTAGTAAAAGAGACAGTGAGAGAAGTCAGAATCAAATTCATCTATGATGGCAGACTTGGTATTGGAAAGGTAGTCATATCTATGCCAAACGAGTTTAGAGGGATATTTAAGCCGATACCAAACCCCTCTATGGGGATTAGTGAACTTTTAGTAGGAGAACGTATTAGTACATCATGTTCGGTATGCAAAGTACCACAGGGCGGATTAGGCGTTAATATCGTATGCCCATTTTGTCGTGAGATGGAACACCATGTATGTAAAGATAAGGAGTAACAATGGATATAATAAAAAAGATACAAGACAAACAAATAGACCCTAAGGTATTAAAGAAGAAGTTAGCAAACATAAGATTTCAGGCGGGAAGAAACGTATTAATTAAGGGATTACCAGCAGCTATCAGGCAAGGATATAAAGAGCAAGAAGCAAAAGGAAATAAACCTACGGTAATCAGTATATTTGCTGATATAAGCAGGGACAATTTAGAGTGTTATCATGAGATGGAGATAAGCTATGATTACATAAAGGAAGTTATTCAAAAGGTCATAGATGAAAAATCCAGTAAGTGAACTTCAAGTTATCTTTCCACCAGCATTGCTTATTTCTGGAAGTATAGTTGGTATTCTCATAGGAGTAGGCAAGGTTGAGCAACAGGCGTTGTTAATCATCTGCCCTATGATATTGCTAGGGATATGGGGTTTAGCCTTTAATTACATAAAGAGGAGAAATAATGTTAGCGGTCATAATCACAACGCTGAATGAACAAAAGAATATAGGTAGGCTCATCCCTGCTATCCACGAATCCTTGAAAACTGATTATTGCATAGTTGTGGTTGATGATAACTCTCAGGATAGGACTCAGGGGATTGTCATAGGGTTGTCAAAGAGATTTCCTGTGAAGTTGTTAGCTAGACCTAAAAAGATGGGGATTGCTTCGGCTATTATGGATGGGATTAAGTTTCAACCAGCAGATGCTTATATCACTATGGAAGCGGATTGGAGTCACCCGCCTACTATGCTACCAACGCTAAGAAGGTTTCTAGATAGATATGATTTAGTGGTAGGTTCAAGGTATGCAGATTGTGGTACTGGTAGAACTGAGGGATGGCCTTTGAAGCGTAAGATAATATCTATAGGAGCTAATATACTATCCCGTCCACTAACACCTATAAAAGATAGGACTACAGGCTTTATGGCAATAAGGGCAGAATGCTTAAAGGGAGTAGAACTTAATCCTGTCGGGATGCACTTTCCGTTGGAATGTTTCGTAAAGGCAAATTATGAAAGCTATATAGAGCTTCCTTATACATTTGTTCATAGGACAGAGGGTGATAGTAGTTTTAATTTTAAAGAATGTTGGCTTTATCTGAAGCACTTATGGAGATTATATCAATTTAAAAGGCAACACACATTGAATGAGTCTGTAGTGAAACGGCTTGTTACATATTATATAGTGGGGATGGTAGTTATAATTTTGATATTGATATTTGTGAATTGAGGTTGATATGAGTAGCGAAGGAAATACATTTGAGGCAAAGATGTTTGAAAAGATAAGACAATCGGCATACATGATATATCATAAAGAAGAAGGCACAGAATTAACCGTAGACAATATATTTGATGAATTGAATAAGAATACTTTTGGTAAAAGTGGCATGAATATGAAAGAGTTATGCGAAAGAGGAGGAATGCCAGAAGAAGAAATACGCAAAGCAATACTTGAAGGAATTAAGGCTCCAAGTATTGACAGCCTAGCGTAAAGTGTGTATACTATATGTATGGTATTATGGTGGAAAACAGAAAGGGGTAACATGGCAGTAAAGAAATTTACCGAGTACACAATCAAGTCCAAGTTCTATCTTCCTACTCAGGAGACAGCAGAGGCAACTATAGAAATCATTATGAAGGGGATAGAAGGGCTAGGCGGTAATCCTAAGATTGTTGATACTAAGCTGGTGAACGAAAAACCTAATGCGTAATCTTATTCAAAAGAGGGGGACACTTTTACTTTTTGTAATCGTGTCCTTTATTCTTATTTTACCACCTATAATACATCAATACCCATATCCTAACTTTAGTGATGATACACCATGCTTTCTTCAAGTAGTAGAGAAGGTCGCAGATGGTGATTTAACACAACAAGACACATATATCTTCTTTGAGCAACATTCACTAGGGGGGTTTGGGTCAGGTTATTATAGATATGCCGCACCTGCAACAGTTGGGTTGGTAGCTAGAGCACTTGATAGCGACCCTTATTGGACATTCTACGCTTTCCATTATCTGAGTCTTATTCTTATTGCTTTCTGTTTATATTTGTTCTGTTCTCGTGTATTCAATAAGACAGCAGGTATTCTCTCTTTATTCCTTGTGCTTTTAAGTACACCTTCTTTTTTGAGATTCTTCTTATTTGGTTCGGTATTCAATCTAGTCAATCTATTAGTGTTTGGGCTTATGGGAAGCCTTGCACTTATCTACTTTATTAAGACTAAAAGGATTTATTACGCTATATGCTCACTCGCCTTATTTGGAATAAGTGTTTTGTATCATAGTTCAACAGGAATTGAGATATTCGCTTCTGTGGGTTTCTTTCTTGTTTGTTATCTTGCTTATAAAGCGTTTAAAAGGCATTGGCAGGACTTTAAGAGTGTAGGGGTATACTCTGTAGTCTTTTGTGCTTTGAATGGGCTATTATTGTACTTCTTAGCACCAGAATCAAAGATATTAGTAACTAGTGCTTTGAATATTTCAAATGAAACAAGTATATCTTCACTTGCGGTTACTCAATCACCATTCACTTTAACGGGATTTATTATAGCAGACACAAGTTTTGTACTATTGGTTCTAGGCGCAATGGCAACTGTTTATCTCTTTAAAAAGCGTAAAAACCTTAGTCAAGTTAATCAATTAGGCATATGGCTAACGAGTGCCTTTGTCCTTGTAATTGGGACTACTATGATGATGGGAAGTAATGAACCGAGTAGGTCAGGTCAGGATATGAGTATTTACTTGGCGATAGTGCTAACAGGTTTTGTCAGTATTGCATTATATAATCTAAAACATAAGATACGGGCTAGAAAGGATAAAATAGTTGGCGTAATACTTATTGCATGCATGACAATACCTTGCATGATGGGGTGGTTTGCCTATGATTCTGCTATCCATCCAGTAGATAAGGAAGCTATAGCGTTTATCAATTCAACAAACGGAAGTTATAGTATATCAACACAGATTCAATATCGTATATATACATTATTCATAGACAACGAATTTTTAAAAGAAGGTGGAGATTATATCATTTACCGTAATCAGGCTATGACAGCCGAAAGACGGATTGGGGAACTTTATTGCATGGTGCAAGGAAATGAGTCTACAGAATCAGACTATGATGGTTTAGAAATAGTTGCAGAGTTCAATGAAGATGATTTAGAAATAATAATATATAGGAATGATTGATGGAAACTCATTACAGGAGATAAAATGAGTAAAGAACGCATATATTACACCAAGCCATCCATTACTGACAGGGAAGTGGAATATGCTACGGATGCTGCTAGAAACGGATGGGGAGACAGATGCTACGAATACATAAAGCGTTTTGAAGATGCTTTCAAGGTACACTTAGGAGTAGAGTATGCGATTGCTACCTCAAGTTGTACTGGTGCTTTACATATGGGATTTGTTGCACTAGGTATAGGACGGGGAGACGAAGTTATAATGGCAGACACTAACTGGATTGCCACTGTTGCACCTATAGTACATCTTGGTGCTAAACCTGTATTTGTGGATATCTTGTCGGATAGCTGGTGTATTGACCCAAAACTCGTCGAAGCTGCTATTACGCCACGCACTAAGGCTATCATTGCTGTTCACTTGTACGGAAATATGTGCGATATGAAACGGTTACTGGCAATAGGCAAGCGATATGATATTCCAGTTGTTGAGGATGCCGCAGAAGCCATCGGTTCGGTGTATCATGGCAAGCGGGCTGGTAGCATGGGCAAGTTCGGGACATTCTCCTTTCACGGGAGTAAGACACTTACTACAGGTGAAGGTGGAATGTTTGTCACTGATGATGCTGATTTATATAATACAGTCCTGACTCTTTCAGATCATGGGCGTGCTCGTGGGCAGACTAAGCAATTCTGGGCTGATATAGTGGGTTTCAAATACAAGATGTCTAATATTCAAGCGGCTATTGGCTGTGCACAGTTGGAACGGGTTGATGACCTTATCGCTGACAAACGACGCATCTTTGATTACTATGACACGCATCTTAAAGAGTTGCCGTTAAAGATGAATATAGAGCCTAATGAAACAACAAATGGCTATTGGATGTCGAATATTGTAGTTGACAAAGGTGTGGATTTTGACCGTGATGCACTTCTAGCGTCGTTCAAGGCAGATAATATTGATGGGAGAGTATTCTTTTGGCCTCTCAGTATGTTGCCGATGTTTAAAAAGAAGCCAGAGAATGTTGTGAGTTATGATTTATATAAACGTGCTGTCAATTTACCTACGTATTATGACTTAACCTCCGATGAAATGGATAGGGTAATTGACTTGTTAAGGAAGTTTTTACATGACTAATAATATTCCACTTAGGGTTATGATTGCTGGCATCGGAGGAGATGCTTAATGAAACTGATTTTAATGGCAGACAGCAATGTTGGGCTTGCGATTACCCAATGGCTAGTAAGTAGATTTCGTGAAGATTTGGAGATAGTCATAGCCACTTCGGAGAACGATGTCTATAAGATTGCACAGCAAGCAGGTATCCCATGTGCTGTATTTATTTCTACAGAGCAGGTTTGTGATACGATTGATAAGTTGGGTATTGAAGTAGATATGGGTGTTTTGGCTTGGTGGCCGAAGATTATCAAGCAACCTCTACTGGGTACGCCACGAATGGGCTTTCTTAATACACACCCAAGTCTGCTTCCGTATAATCGAGGCAAACATTACAATTTCTGGGCTTTGGTCGAGCAGTCACCATTCGGTGTCAGCTTGAACATGATTGATGAGAACATTGATTCGGGAGATTTGGTTGCTCAAGCTTCAATTCCCTATGGTTGGGAAGATAACGGAGAGACCCTTTATGTTAAGGCCAGAAACGCAATGACGCAACTCTTTCAGGACACTTATCCTGCCCTTCGGAATCTTAACTTTCATTGTCAGAAACAAGACCTCACATTGGGTAGCTTTCATCAAGCAGCAGAGTTGGATGTGGCAAGCAGAATCGACCTTGATGGTAACTACCAAGCTCGTAATTTATTGAATTTACTACGAGCGAGAACCTTTACCAGCTATCCTTCATGTTACTTTAGCGATGGAGATGATATGTTTGAAGTTCGGATTGACATTAAGAGGAAACTATGAACCTATATAAAGAGTTTAACGAAGATTGTATGGAGGAATGAGAAAATGGTTAATTTAATTATTATCGGAGCAGCAAATCCAAATATTATTCGTCTAATTGATGATAAAAATGCCTCATCCAATCAGGACTATAATATACTAGGTCTTGTGGATAACAATTGGGCAGAAATCGGAGAGTCAGCATGGGGACATAAGGTTCTTAAAGGCTTTGATTCACTTTCAAACTTTGACAGAACAAATACGAAACTGATAAACGCAATTGCAGGTAATATACAAGTCAGGCGTGAGACAACTGAGTTCTTTGTTCAACGTGGATGGAGCTTTGTTAATCTTGTACATCCTCGTACAAGCGTCTCATATGTAAAAATGGGCATAGGGAATATATTCTATGAGGGTGCGTTGGTACAACCTTATGTTGAGATAGGAGACCACTGTATTTTTTCGGCAGGTTCTATAATTGCTCACAACACTAAGTTGGGAAATTTCTGCTTTATTGGGCCAAATACAACGGTAAGTGGACATGTTGCAATTGGAGATGGGGTTTATTTTGGCGTTGGAGCTACTATACTCCCAAGGCTTCATATCGGTAACAATGTAAACATAGCCGCATGTTCACTTGTAACCAAAGATGTTCTCAATGATGCCAAAGTTAAAGGTTTACCAGCAAGAAGATGTTAATGATAGGAAGTTCTGAATTATGAATATGAATCAGCAATTTAAGAATGAATGTATTAGTGAGATAGAAAATCAGGGTATGGATGAAAACTTCTGCGAGGCAAGCAATCAATGGAGAATTCTATCTAGTAAATATAAGTATTCTTATCACTTCACATGGCTTGACAGGCCGATAATACAGTATCCGCAGGATATCGTAGCCATACAGGAGTTAATCTGGCAGGTAAACCCAGACCTAATTATTGAAACTGGCATTGCACATGGCGGGTCACTTATTTTGAGTGCATCCATGTTGGCTATACTGGACTACTGTGAAGCGGTTGAAGCAGGTCAAAAGATTGACCCTATAATTACGCAACGCAGAGTATTGGGTATAGACATTGATATCCGTGTCCATAACCGTGAAGCTATCGAGGCTCACCCTATGTCGCACCGCATTGATATGATTCAAGGTTCCAGTATCGCACCTGAGATTATTACCCAAGTCCACAAATATGCTAAAGGACACAAACGTATTTTAATCTTTCTCGATTCAAACCACACGCATGAGCATGTATTGGCTGAACTTGAGGCATATGCTCCACTCACTTCAATTGGTAGCTACTGCGTTGTGTTTGATACAGGTATCGAGGACATGCCCGATGATATGTTCCCTGACAGACCTTGGGGCAAGGGCAATAATCCCAAGACCGCAGTTTGGGAATACCTGAAGCGTTTAAAGGAAGAAGGACAAAAGGGCTTTGGTGGCGAACTGCTGAACTTTGAAATTGATAAGATGATTGAAAATAAGCTACTCATCACGGTTGCGCCTGATGGATATCTGAAACGGGTTTAAAATAGTTATAATAGTTAAGCAATAGTCAAAGGAGTACTAGAATATATGAATATAAAAGCAGGTCTCAATACAATTAGACATGGGCTAAAATTTCGCACATATGGCTTTGAGATTAAAAGGTTTGATTTGCCAAAGGATGGGTTTATTGAATATGCTCAATGGCTACATCCCTTTGAGGGCAGAAAAGAATTAGTCCAAGGTGATATTGATGAATTGCGCAATTATCTATCGGAAGGCGATGTTGCGATAGATATAGGTGCATATACGGGAGATACAACTATTCCTATTGCAATTGCTGTTGGTAGGACTGGGATTACTTTTGCTCTTGAACCGAACAAATACGTATTTCCTATTTTAGAAAAAAACTCAAGTCTTAACAAAGAAAAGACGAACATCATCCCTCTAAAATGTGCAGCTACAGAAAATGATGAGGAAACTGTTTTCTACTACTCTGACCCCAGCTTTTGTAATGGCGGACGGTACGAAGGGATTAGTATGTGGAAGCAGAGCAAAATATTCAAGCTTAAGGTGTCTGGTATGAACCTTGAGAGGTTCTTGCGGAGAGAATATAGCGATATAATCAGTAAAATTAAATATATAAAAATTGATACCGAAGGACATGACCTTATGGTTATTAAGTCAATCAGTGGACTGATATCAGAATGTAAGCCCTATATTAAAGCAGAAGTCTTTATGTATACATCCTATGAACAACGTGTCGAATTATATCAGATTCTCAAGGATTTAGGATACACAATATATAAGTTTGCTGGCGAGAGTAATTACAGGGGTGAAATTATTAATGAAAGTAACCTGATGCGATGGAAGCATTACGATATTTTTTGCGTTCCTAATGTTAGAATCTGATAAATAACAGATTTGATAGAACTTTTTGCGACAAGAAGTTACTGAAACTTAGAAAGGGTAATTTATGGATTACGTAGATATTAAAAAAGAAGTGTCAAGAATTAAGTGGTGGCATAAAATAGATTTAGGAAATGGAATAGTTACGCCAGGAGTCGATGCTTCTTCGGAAAAGTTAAAAACACTAAAAATGCCTGATAATTTACAAGGATTAACGGTTTTGGATATAGGCGCATGGGATGGCTTTTTTTCATTTGAGGCGGAGCATCGAGGGGCAAAAAAGGTCTTGGCAACTGATTCATTCTGTTGGGGAGGTTCTGTTTATGGGACAAAAGACGGATTTGAACTTGCACGAAAGGCTTTAAATTCTCAAGTGGAGGATATAACGATTGATGTCAATGAAATTACACCTGAAAAGATAGGCGTTTTTGATTTAGTTTTGTTTCTTGGGGTACTCTACCATATGCGTCATCCTCTCTTAGCTCTTGAGCGTGTCTCTAGTGTTGCAGAAAAACAGCTTATATTAGAAACACAAGTTGATTTACTGCAATGTAGATATCCTGCTATGAGATTTTATCCTGGTTCAGAGCTTAAAAACGACCCTACTAACTGGTGGGGGCCTAACTAAGCAGCAGTGATATCAATGCTTAAAGTTGTTGGGTTTCGCAAAGTTGAGGTAGTTTCAAGTTCATTTATCTCATTTAGAATGGGTTCTAGGAGGGGTACATTGCCCGCTTATTATTTTGTAAGGGTAGCCCGTGCGGTTGTCCTAAAGTTGCTGAGAAATGAAGCTTTCTTCTATAACCTTAATTGTGGAAGAATGGTTTTTCATGCATGGAAGTAAAAGGATGTCTTTTTATGCAGACTAATCTTGGATATCAACCGCCCACTTCTCAAGAGACACGCATACCGAAGGTCAGCATTGGCATGCCTGTTTACAACGGAGAAAAATACATTCGCAAAGCGTTGGACTCGGTACTCGCTCAGACCTATACTGACTTCGAGTTGGTTATTTCCGACAATGCTTCGACGGACGGAACGGAAACCATCTGTCGGGAATATGCCAAGAAAGACTCCCGAATTCGTTATGTGCTACAGACGGAGAATCGTGGAGGGGCAGCAAATTTTCAGTTTGTTTTGGAGGCAGCGCAGGGTGAGTATTTTATGTGGGCAGCCGTAGATGATTGGTGGATGCCTACGTTTGTGGTTGCAACGGTTCACGTTTTAGACAAGAATCCCCGTGCTGTGGGTGTCGGAACACAAGTCAAGTTCAGCAACGGTATATTATCTACTGCTACATCCGCAATAACGGGAAGTCCCCGTCAACGCTTACGGGTTTTTCTTTCAAACCCAAGTGACAATTCGAGATTCTACGGGCTTTATCGTGTCAAGAGTCTTAGAAAGGCGATTAATGGGAAGGAGTGGGGCTATTATGCTGGTGATTGGCTTGTAACTGCTGCCATCTGTATTAATGGAGAGATACTTGAAGTTCCAGAGATATTAATGGCAAGAGATGTTGGTACTGTAGAAGATAAGTATTATAAGAAGTTATCTAAATGGAACTGTTTCCCTTTAGTAAGATTTTCTGTGCATCTTTTAAAGCACAAGGAGGCTTGGAGTATTAGTACTTTGATTTATCTATTCAAAATGAATATTGGCAGTCATTTTTATGTGGCAGACATGCGTGGATGGTACACTTACCCGATACAGAAGGCTATTTTGAAAGTGTACAGGGCAATCCTGAGATGAAAGTGGTTTACAAATCCGTAGTATCAGGTAAGGATTTGCCTTACAAGTCTATTCATGCTACATGGGATGACATAGCTCGTCAGTACGAAGAGTTATTAACAGACTTAATTACCAAATAAGAGTGTTGGTAATTCTGCTATTTAGGAAAGGAGTTCAATTAAATGGGAGTGATGAGGAAAAATGTTCCGAACTTGGTTGGTGTGTTGTATGAAATTGGTTATAATATGCATTTAATAAGACGGTTAGAATTAGATATATTGAAAAAATGGGTCGATTTCAACACTGGTGATAGAGTCTGTGATATCGGTTGTGGCAAAGGAATACTGGATAGAATTATCTCAAGGAGAAGAGTCTCTATTTGCGGTTTGGATTTAAATCAAGCGAATATAACATTGGCTAAGAAAATCAATAATAATGCTAGTTGCCATTTTGTAGTAGGACACGGTGAGGAAGTGCCCTTCCTATCGGGTGTTTTTGACAAGGTCGTATGCAATTGTTCTATGGAGCATTTCCAAAATGACATAGAAGCAATTTCAGAAATGAATCGCATTTTGAAACCGGGGGGGCTGCTTTTTGTCACAGTGGACAGTTTTTCATACCCAAGAATTGGAGGTCAGTTTAAGGAGCTACACCGAAAGAAGGAGAAAGTAGTTAATTTCTATGATACGCTAAGGCTGAAAACCAAGTTGGAGGATGGTGGATTTCGTGTTAAAAATCAGAGATATTTCTTAAGATCGAGAATTTCCAGCTTCTTTTTTAGGGTAGGTGCAAGGCTGGATTTTGGGCCTTTGTTCATATTGACATTTCCTTTTTCCTATCCGCTGACCATTATGGGAGATCATTTCTCCCAGGAAGAAGGAGGCTATTGTTTAGCCATGATGGCGGAGAAGATAGACAATAGGGAATATACTCAATGAGGACTTTTTCTATTGTTGTAGCTGAAGCCCTAGCTGCGGGAGTTCCTTATCGGGAGGAAAGTTGGTGACGTGAGGTTGTGGAACTGGCAAGATGTAGTTAGGGAAACACTCATGGTTTATGGTGAATAATCTGGGTTTAGTATTATGGATATAAGACTGTTTCTGAATACGATTAGATAGAGGATTAATATATGTGGGATATCAAATATTTAGTTTACGAATTCTTGCATAGAAAATCATTTCAGGATTTTCTTAACAACAGGTTCAGGGATGAGAATAGAGTCATTTTGGATAGTGAGTACGTAAGTCATATAGTTCTGAAGAATGGGGATTTATTCTATGTGTCAAAAGACATTGGCAGTTTGACATCTGTTTATGAAGAGTATCAATTCGATGACATTCGGAAAGAGGATATCGTAATTGATATTGGGGCGAACATTGGTGGATTTTGTATACCTGTGTCAAGGATATCGAGCCATGTATATGCAGTTGAGCCAGTTACAGTGAGCGAACTTGAAAAAAATATATCCCTCAACAAAAGGGATGTACATATCATAGAAAGTGCACTAGGTAACGGTGATACCTTGGAAATAAAATGGAAGGGTGTTAGCAAACAGTTGAAGACAATGACATTAAGTGATATAAAGAATTGTTGTGGTGGATGCGATTTTCTCAAAGCCGACTGTGAAGGAGGGGAATGGTTTATTAAGCCAGATGAGCTTAAAGGAGTACGCAGGATAGAAATGGAAGTACATGGCGTGGGTAAGAAATCATTCTCAGTGATGGAGAATGTACTGAAGCAGGCTGGTTTCAGCTACAGTTATAGTGAGCGTAGTAGATACGTTGGTGGGTTCGGTGTCTTATGGATTGTTCATGCTGTCAATCTAAATATAGATTAGGCTGTGCCGTAGTAAAAGCGAGTCTCTTATAGGGTATCGGATGGCGGTAGAAGATGAGCAGGTTTGAATTAACTATCTATCAAAAAGGGGTAATAGCATGAAAGTAGTTCAGTGGAATATATCTAAGAAGAGTCAAGCTATGTATGGTGCGAAACGATATGAGGATGAACTGTATCGGTACATTAAGGAGATTGAAAGAGATAGTGATGTAAGAATTGAAAGGATTTACAGAACCAGTAACACTATACTCTCGTGGTTTCTGAATTACAGGAATAGAGACGCTGATGTTGTGCATGCAACATGTCAAATGATTGCACCCGTAGCTTATATAAGAAAACCGAGCAGATTCGTAGTCACTGTTCTTGATTTGATTCCCTTACGTTATCCTTCGGTTTTAAAAAAAGACCTTTCGATGAGATTGCAGTGGATGCTGACTCCTGGGGCACTAAAAAAAGCAGACGCTATTATTACTATATCGGAGTTTACGAAGAAGGAAGTTGTCAACTTATTGGGTATCAATGAGTCAAAAGTATTCGTGGTACATCTTGCTGTAGACCGTGTGAACTATCGTCCCATGAATAAGAGAGAGTGTAAAAATAAGCTTGGCCTGAATGCAAGTGAAAAGCATATACTTGTCATCGCATCCGACAATGAGAACAAGAGAATGGACTTAGTAAAAGAAGTCATTGCTGGTCTGAGAAAGCGGGGGAAAGATATAAAGCTGCTCAAAGCGGGCTATGCCGAAAAGCTGTCAGGCGAAGGCATTATTAACGTTGGTTTGGTTTCAGAAGATGACATGCCTGTACTATACAATAGTGCCGATGTTTTTCTGAATACTTCGGAATATGAAGGTTTTTGTCTTCCCATATTAGAATCTATGAGTTGTGGTGTCCCTGTTGTTGTCTCCAATAAGGCCAGCATACCAGAGGTAGTAGGTGCGTACGGTAACACCGTAGATATAGATGCAGATGATGTAATTGAGCGATTTGTGGGTAAGATATTGTCATGTATTAATATCGGGGTCGATGAGAAAGCCATAGAGCAAAGTAAGAAGTTCTCATGGGAGAGAACAGCAGATGGAACTTTGAGAGTATATAATGAATTGCTTAGAGCGATTTAGAATAAAAAAGACGTGTTTTAAAAAAGCCGCTCTTAGGATATATTTTATGAATTTAAATTGGATAGGGGGTAGAAATGAAAGAGTCAGGTAGGAGGATTCTACTTATCAGCCCGGAGCGCCATTTCTCCATGAGCAATGAGATGTATCCTTCGGGAGCATTATTGCTTCTCGGCACTATTTTAAGAAATAGGGGGCATATCGTTAAAGTAGTTCACATGGTAGCTGATAAGATAACTATGGATGGTATTCCGTTTGTTCTCAAGAACTTCAAGCCTGAGATTGTAGGGCTGACGGTATCTACATTTCAGACTAAACAGACCAAAGTATTGGCAAGATACATCAAAAATCATGATGAAAAGGTGCAAATAGTCATCGGAGGGCCACACCCTTCTGCGTTGAAGCAGGACATTCTAAATGACTTCCCGAATGTAGATATTGCAGTTTTAGGTGAAGGCGAAAAGGCGTTTACAGAAATAGTTGAAGAAGTGCCACTTCCCCAGATAAACGGTATTTGCTATCGTGAAGGCTCAAAAGTAATAAATAATCCTCCAAGCCAACTATTACAGGAACTTGATATACTTCCGTTCCCTGACCTTAATTTTATTAATCTGTCCAAGTATTCGGGGCCGCATCCTTTGGGGCGGCGTCCTGGTATGTTTATTATGGCATCGAGAGGTTGCCCGTTTGGTTGTATATTCTGTTCTAAGTCAGTCTATGGCAGTACGGTGCGCTATCATAGCCCAGACTATATCATCTCTCTAGTCGAGTATCTGCATAGAGACTTCGGGGTTAAAGAGGTGTTTTTCCAGGATGATACCTTCAATCTCAATCGTGCATGGACTGAGAATATACTAAACAAAATAATTGGGAGTGGATTAAATAAAACGATGATATTTCGGACACCCTTCAGGGTTAATGAGAAACTTGTAGACAGGGAACTTCTGAACTTGATGAAAAAGGCTGGCTTCTGGCTAATATTTTATGGGGTTGAAAACGGTAATCAGGATATGCTTGACCGTATGAAAAAGGGGATTACAACTGAGGAAGTGAAAAGAGCTTTTAAGCTCACACATGAAGCGGGCATTAAAACAGAGGCATCTTTTATTATAGGCTTGCCTGGAGAAACAGAATCTACGATTAAGGATAGTATCAATCTCTGGCATGAGATAAAACCATATTGGACAGGTTTTTCAAGAGCGATACCTTTTCCCAATACACCTTTCGAGAGAGAGTCAAGGATAAAGGGCAATATTATATGTGGTGATTATGACGAGTATACGGTTGGTAAGACGATGGTGCGAACGGAAACTATGACCGCAGAACAATTAGAGAAGTGGGCGCAGCATTGTGCTAAACTTGTAATGTTAGATACAGGCAGAGTGTTAGCTACACACCCAGCAGAGCTTTATAGGGTAATCAAAGATGTTGGCACTAAAGGGATAGCTGACAGATTGTTAAGGCTAGGCTTCCAGAGGCCGAATAAAGCACCTCTTTCTTAAATGGAAGAAAATATGGTAAGTGATATGGGATATGTTATTGTAGGTGCACCAATTCATCGGGCTGGGGCATATGTTATAGATAAGTTTCTCGAAAACCAGAGGGAGATTCAGAGTAAGTACCCGTCGTCAGAGCTTGTTCTAGCCACTATTGAGAAAGACTTTATCGAGGAATTAAAGAGGACGCTGAAACTCAGGGGCATCAGGGGGAGTGTTATTCCTTACGAAAGCGTAAAACCAGATTATGCTCTTTCTACTGTATGGAACACGTCGTGTGGGAGAGAGGCGATACGCCAAGATGCTATTTCTAGGGCAGAGGTTAGTCACCTTTTGTTTATTGATGTCGATATGATTTGTGACCCCTATGTTATTGATATACTCAATAGAGAGATAGAAGGATATGACATGGTTGCCAGTGGATATATGGATAGGAATCATAATGGAGTAATCATAGGTACAGGATGTATACTATTCACACGAGAAGCTCTAAAAAAAATCGTATTTCGTTGCTATGAGTTCAGGAACCATCAGACAATAGACGAAGCAGAAGTGATGGATATGGATTCATTCAGTAAGAGATTGCGGTATAAAAGGGGATACTTTCTTAAGATAGACCATTACCGTAAGGACGGCGAATTTGCTCATATAGAACCACAACCTGTTGGTCTTATACGGCGAATATTCAAAAGCCTGCTCATAAGATATTTACTAGTAAGAGTTAGTATAGTATTGAAATGCAATATATCGAATTCATTATATATTAGATTGCATAAGTCATTCAGCTAATTTCATTGATGTAAGTTAAACGATTTGTGTACAAAATACTGTTATATATTTATAGAGATAGAGGCTGATGAGAGGACTATGAAGCAGGATAGTAATTTTACATGAAAAAGGACAGCAAAAGATTCTGTGTTTTGAATAAGTGTATAAAGGAGGTAATATGAAAGTTGTTGTTCTCATAGACCAATTGATTTGCAAAGGTGGTGCAGAGCGAGTAGCTTTAGCGTTAGCTAAGGCTTTTAATGCTGATATACGGACGACAACCTATACGCCAAGTGAGGTTTACCCTGAATATGGGACATTTCGGATTTATCTCCATCCTTTAAAGTCAGTGTGGCTCTTTACCAAGTTAAAACCGCTCAGGTTAAAACCGCTGAACTTTTTCTGGGGTGGTGTGATGCAGACGGAAGATATGCATAAGTTCCGAAGAATGGACTTGTCTGGTTACGATGTAATTATTAGTGCTGGTATGTGTACAAAGCATGTCGCCTTGCAGTCTGGGAACCATCCATGCATTCATTATGAGGTGGGTGTTATAGAAGGATACCGTCTAGAGTGGTTATTTAAAGCATGGACAACCTACATAAAGAAATTCGACCAAGAAGCGACTACTAAGGTTGACCGAATATTATGCGACTCCGAAAACATCAGAGGGAAGATATCTCGCTATTATCACCTGGATGCAGAAGTAATATATCCTCCCGTAGATATCACCAGATTTCATTTCAGGGAGGCAGAGGACTACTTCCTCTCTGTCCAACGGATATCGTCAAGGAAAGGCATAGAAACTCAACTTGAGGCATTTCGCATGTCGCCAGAACAAAAACTGCTGATTGTAGGCTCTCCTGGGAAGAGTGAAATCCCGTATTTCCGCAAACTAGTCTGCCTAGCTCCCCAGAATGTAACCTTTTTAGGTTCACTCTCCGACGATGAAGTTTCAAATCTGTATTCTCATGCCATAGCGGTCATTCAAACCAATCCAGATGAGGACTTCGGCATTGTTCCAGTAGAAGCGATGGCTTCTGGCAAGCCCTGTATTGCCGTGAATGCTGGTGGATTTAAGGAGACCATCGTTCATGGCAAAACTGGGATTCTCGTTGACCCTCCATATTCAGAGAATCTTGCCAAAGTTGTAAGAAACTTCAATAGTCTTGATTTTGACTCAAATATCTGTATGGAGCGGGCGAAATTTTTCTCTGAGGAAGTATTCATTGGAAAGATGAGAGCAATTGTGTCTGGACTATGACTCCAGTTTAGTGAACTTTTATTATAATGAGTTCACTATGAAACCATTTCTTTATAATCAAAGGAGTGATTAGTGGAGACTTTTTATTGTGTAAAGAATGGGTGTAGTAAGTACCCAGACTGTTTCACCTGTCCCTTTGAGGATTGCATGGTATCTAAAAAAGACAAGCAAGACTATGGTGCTAGAGGGATAATGGAGGATAAGCATTTAGAAGCAGTGGGTCTACTCAAAAAAGGCCATAGCACAAAAGAAGTAGCAGAAATTATAGGTTGTAATCTCAGGACAGTACAAAGGATTAAATCGAGGATTAACATTATATAGATTATCTGATATAATACCCTCGTTAGTGTAGATTGCACTCTCCGTCACTCAGCCGACTTGCAAGGTAGCTCCGAAACAGGGGCTATTTTGTTGTTTAGGATGCACTAAGGCCGTTTGTGGCGTATCATCATTCTTGAAGCAATATAGATACTAATAATTGCACGTACTGAAAGCCATACATAGCCCACTCCAACTATTCCAGTTATTGGTATAATGAAGTAGCTTCCTATAAGGGTAGCACATGCTGAAAATCCACTGATTGCAACTAGTTCTCTAATTTTACCTTCTACTATTAGTATTATGCTATAAATTCCGTTTATACCAATAAATACTCCTGATAAGGTCAAGACCCGCAGAAGTGTTAGCCCGTTCTCGGAATATCCAGCCCCGAATGCAAGGAGAAGCCATTCTCCGACAAGCAACAATACTATTATCGCAGGGATGAGAAGTATGAAAGTAAATTTGTAGGCACGTTTTATATTTCTATTGAAGCTATCCCTGTTGTGAGAACCTTCTGCAAATAAGGATTGTGCTATTGCGCTTGGCATAACGAATAGAACTCCGCTAATCATCCACGCCACATAGAAATAAGCAGCATCTTCCGCTTTAGAGTTATTGATAATTATATTGAGCAAGATAAATATTGTTGCCGTAGATAATATACCCGCTAAGTAATTTCCTGCGGAATAACGCCATACGTCTCGGACTATATGTAGGTTTATCTTAATTCTAGGTCTATATGCGCTTTGTACTTTGGGGATATAAAATAACAGAAAGACAATTACAATTATGCTAGTGGCTGTGCCTAGAGAACTAACTATACCGAATGCCCGAAAGAACAGGACGAAAATAAATGGTAGCGTGATTTTGAATATAGAGATGAAGGTATTTTTAGCTAGGACGAACCCCGCTCTTCTTTTAGCGATAAAGATACAGTCTAGTAGTGATGATAGAGTTAGAAATAGGGTAAAAACAATGAAAGCAACAGTAAACAAGGGGTTGTCCTTTATGAAACCCAATGCTGGAGACCAAAGGTCAACTCCAACAATAAATATAATAGCTGTGAATATGGATATTATTCCAGTTAAAGTGAAGCCTGAGTTTATGAATTCTATAGGGTGTTCAGCTTTACTCAGAAATCGTAAAAAAGCGATATCGACTCCAAGTATACTAATAGTGACGAGAAGGCTCATACAAGTAAGGATAGTCGAGGCCAGTCCAATGTCTGCTTCGTCATAGAATCTGGCAACAACTATCCAGAATGCGAATCCTAGTGCAGAGGTAATAGCTGTAGTAGCCATCAGGTAGTAGGAATTACGATACAGGGGGTCTTTCAAATGCAACTTGAGCAAGTGGAGATACTTACTCATCTACCAAGCCCTTACTTTTGTAGCATAAATCATTCTAAACAGTTTATCCATTATTACTTGCATTTTCCCTTCTCTTGTGATACGATACTCTCGTTAGTGTAGATTGTACTCTCCGTCACTCAGCCGACTTGCAGGGTAGCTCCGCAACAGGGGCTATTTTGCTGTAATGGGTTATAACAGATTAGTGTATTTTCTACGGCGTTGTGGTTTTTCTAAAAGAACTATAGAAAGTCTATCTTTGTAAACTAAACATTTTAACCTATGATGAATATCAGGCAAAGTACCACCATACAAGAGAACAACTATATCCAATGGTGTATAATCATAACAATATTCTACCTGCCCCACTAGTCTATCCGTCTCAGCTTTATGGATAAGGTCTAGCTTTCCTTCTATAATCGTATTACCTAACCTAATATCACCTACTATAGAACCTTCATATCTTGGTTGGTATTGGACTAATATAGAATCTCCTACAATAGACTTCAGGCTAGTGAATAATTGTCTATTTGCTTCCTCCTCATCTCTAAACCCACTAGGTAAAGAGTCTACAGCTTTTAAAGCTCTATTGATTAAGCCTATCGTCGAATATTCACGTTTTCTACTAAACAACTTCAATAGATTCATTATTCATTCCCCTCAGTCTCTACAACCTCAGTATCACCATCCAAAGGCTGTTTAGGAGACTTAATCCCTGTCCATCTAGGGTGTATGAAGTGTTTAAAGCAACCTACACGCTTACATTTATAACGCTGTACTATTGAACCGTCTGAACTATTCTCTTGTGTACCTGCTTTGATGAATTTGGTGCTTCCACAATACGGACATACTTTAGCCATTTGAAACCTCCTTCAACTTAACATCAAATGTCATATGACAACTTATTTCATGTCTAGCCTTGCACTCCTCATTGTGGGCGGCGAGGATGGCCTTAATAACATCATCATCAGTCATATCGTCGTGTGTTACTGTGATTAATTCCCATACCTTTTCTTTAAAAGTCATAGCCTTACTCCTTCATTCTTAGGGCATTCAGAGCAACGTATCTTTTTAGGTACACCCTGTGATGCCTTCCTCCCAGTTGTATGTCCACATTCTAGGGTAATAAAAAGACTACAATTTGGATGGGGTGCATTAGTTGGTGTATAATAATTGAACTTAACTACTTTCTTCAATTGGTATTCGCTAGGATAACTCATTACTCTATCCCCCTTTTGCTTTTTAGATAGGCTTCTATTAACTCTCGCATTTTATCAGCACCAATTATCTTAGCTGCTTCTTGAGCACCATCATCAAAATGCATGAGCACTCTTGTAGGCATCCCCTCCACAATCCTTGCCCACTCCTGCTGGACTGCTTGCATGATGTCCTTTGCAATTTGCTTCATCTGTTCACACGGACAATCTGCACCTTGTGCTTTTGCTTGACAATCCATTGAACATATTAGCGAAATTATCTTCTCCTCTAGTGGGGATGGCTCTATCCCAAGTTCATCTTTAATGTCTGCCCAAGGACGCATCCTTCCTTCTTTAAATGCCTGTAATCCCTCACTGATACCTTCCCTTGCACCTTCTGATATAGCTGGCTCTACTGGCTGTGGTGGCTCTACTTTTGAAGTAAACCGTAAGGTGCTATTTTTAGCTTTTTTATGAGCTTCTTCAATCTCCATAATGTATGCTCTATTTTGTTTTGGGTCTAATAAGTCTAAGGTCTCTGCTGGCTGTGGTGGCTTATTACCACCTGCATCAGACAAAGCCTTCTTAGCTATATAGTACAATTCCCTAATTTCAGGGTAAGGATATTCCTTTGTGCGTTTTTCTACCTTCTCCAGCGCATCCCTCATCACTTGCTCCCTCTCTGCTGTGAGAGCTTTTATGCGAGCTACACCGTCTACTAGGTAGCAGTTCTCGCTACCCACATCGAGCAATACTTCCGTAATTTTATCTTCAAATGTCATTTGCTTACTCCTTTCTTATCAGTTCTCCAATTTACTCCAAGATTAAAGTATCTAACGCTATCATTGGCAAAATCAAGCTGATTACATATCACGGCGATAATCTTACCACGCTCAGGTGTTGAAGGCTTCTTCATCTCTAAAGCTAGTGCGTTTAAAGCCACTGTCACAGAGAAGGATAGTTCTTTTAGAGCCTTAGCCAGTTCCCTTGCATGTCTCCTTGATGCTCTTATATCATCAGCCATTAGCATCCTCCTTTTCAATAGGCGTAACATCTACAAAAGTTATGCTAGGATTAATTTCTTTCATAACAGTTTCAAATTCCTCAGCACGTTTTATATTATTCAAAAGATATAAGCACTTAGGGCAAGTAACCGCATTATCTCTTACAGTCCATGATTCTCTTTCTAAGTTGATAGCATGGGGCTTTTTAAAACATAATGCCGATACTTTACCGTCATCAGAAATATGTTTAGCACGATGTATGACTTCAGTCATTAGTATTCTCATCATGTTCATGTTCTACTATCATTTTGATAATCCCACTATCTAGCCAAATCTCGCCACCATGCTCCAGAGTAATCGTATAATCTCTTACTATTGAAAAGTGGTCTACTGATTTTATTTCATCCTCAAGAATTAGCCTCTTCTTTTTATTGAACACTCTTGCTGTTTTAAGAGTCAACTCAAATGCTTTTTCTGTGTCCTTTAGCTTCTCTATCTTCTTAGTCATTTTTATCCTCCTTATTAAGCTGATACAAAAGTCTCATATAGACTACATCCCATACAAAAAAGGCAAACTGTCGCATATACTCCTCTTGCTTCTCACTTAGGACTTTTTGATAGCCTGTAGACTCATCTATCATACGTTCTATAGGCTTTCTATCATCTATCCCTAATTGACAACCAGATAGGCGATTAAACTCTTTAACAAATGCTGGTAGACTGATAGCTTCTTTTAGGCATACCTCAAAGCCTTCAAAGAACTCCTCATTAAATGTGTCTGCTGGTGTTTCAGCCATTCAAAGCCTCCATCTCAAAAAGTTGTAGTACATAGTCTATTTCTAGGTAGTCTATAAAATCATCTAACAAGACCATCCAATCTTCTGACTCCCCAAAACTGGTATTCGACAAATATACTATTATCTGTTTATCAGCCACTTGAAGCACTTTCTTATGGGTAGCCATTGGTAGTCTAGGGTAAAGTTTATAGTGTTCTATCCAAGGCATTGTTTTTATAGGTATCCATTCAAGGCTATCTAATGCGAGTGAAATTGGGTGTGTCATACAAACCTCCTATTTACTAGTGTATCATAAGTTAGTTGGTTTGTCAAGAGCTAAGTTGGTTAGTTATATAAAGTAGGGAAGGAAAGAATTAGGCAAGGCTAATGTTATCACAGGAGAGAAGGGGGCG
>Ga0207997_1000014_pt1 | contig 73910 bp, 116 predicted proteins | sample AntAceMetag02UKN_FD_184777 | JGI IMG/M metagenome (GOLD analysis project Ga0207997, IMG submission 184777) | Saline lake microbial communities from Ace Lake, Antarctica - Antarctic Ace Lake Metagenome 02UKN (SPAdes) (version 2) | ecosystem: Environmental > Aquatic > Non-marine Saline and... | reverse complement strand
AATTCTTAGAGACATAGCAGGACGACAATCGCATGGATTAGGAATAGAAGCTTATGTACCTTGCGATTTTCCAGGATGTCATAACGGAATAGTTGATATCAACGAAAATCGTAGAATTACGAGCGGGCGTGTCGGAAAATGTACAAAATGCGGAGCCTGCGATCCCGATTAAAAAAACAATCATAATATACTTGAAAGGGTATAACAATGGCAGTAAAAAATGAAATAGATTGTTTGGGTAAAATGCTGATACGAGCGATTAAAGAAGAAACTGAGTCTTTGCGTCAAACTATACCGTTTTGCGAGAACGGGACGGATCATATAGTAAATCGTATTGGGGCAAATAATGAGATGATCCACGAAATAGCGATGTTCGCCGCTGCCCGCTAAATTCCCGATCTTTTTTATTGTTACAATAGAGTTGAAGGCAAGCAAACAACGAAAGGCAAAAACAATGAATGTAACAGTCAAAACAAAACCCGAAGCGAAAAAGACAGTAGAAGTCAAAACCGTCAAGCTGATCACGACAACGCAAATGGTCGAATTGCTTATGCAAGAACGCGGAGCAACGATTATCAGCTTTACTCATTGCTCGACAATGAGCAAAAGCGGAAAAATGGTAAAGAAAAACCGCGAAACAAAAGAAGCAAACCCGTATTGGGGCGGTTGTTTCAAGACGCAAGACGCAAACGGAATGATCAATTTTCATTATGACAAAGGCGTATTGCGTAGACTCGCAAAAGAAGGAAAAACCGCCGATGATTTCAAAAAAGGCGAATCTTGGCATGAGCCTGTTATCCGAGCCGATGGAACATTGACGCCGCTATGTCGCAAAAAAAGCGATCCGCGACAATGTTATCTTCGTTTCATGCTTAACGCATCGAATAACGTTCGATACCATACCGCCAACGGTACGAAAATCGAGACCGAAGATGTAAAGCCTTATCTCGCCAAGCGTAGCGACTACGCGAATCAAGGGCTTGACACTCCGCTAAAATTCCAAGTATGGAATCTTGACGATATAACGCATATGACAATCAACAAACAACGATATCAAATCGTTAACTAAATCATTGTTTTGCTTGCCGAAAGATTGAAGCCATAGAAATATGGCTTTTTTCTTAGCTACTCTTAATTTTTCCGTTTCGTAGAAATTTTTCCCGAAAAAGAAAAGAATCATAATATAGTTGAAAGGGTAATACAATGGGAACAAAAGAACAAGAATATATGGCTCGAAGTTGGATATTAGAACGAATCGAAGGTTTAACGGGTTCAATGGAATCATTGTGCAAACTGTATACAGTTGACCTTATCAATTTGTACTATGCGTTTTTTAAGGATTAAATCCCGAAAAACAAATCATTCGCAATAGAGTTGAAAGAAACCTACTTTAGAAAGGCAAAACAATGAAAATCAGCAATAGCAAACACAATCATCGCTCAACCCGAAACGGTATACTGTCCGGAACATTCGCCCTGAGAGTTACTGGCTCACAGAAAACAGGCTTCCGGCTTGGCGGAGAAAAAACCGGAATCGTTCAACTCTTCGGACAAACCTACCAAAAACAGACTGACGCTGTAACTTATGGCAAAAACAAATTCGACAAAAAAGCAAAAAAACTTGTTCAGAGTAAATAAAACCCGATTAACAAATCATTCGCAATAGAGTTGAAAGGGTATAACATGTTAGAAGATTTTAAGAGAGAACTCAAAAAGTTGCTAGAAAAATATAAAGCTACTTTATGGGTTGACATAGAAGGCGATACTCATGGAATATCAGAAAATTTTATGGTAACAGTTGGGAAAAAAGAAGAAATACTCAACCATTACAATAGCAGTATCGACGCCTCCGATATCGAATTTTAACAATTCCCGAAAAAGGATAAAGCCATAATATACTTGAAAGGGTATAATATGGCAAAGAATAAGAAAATCAAAAAACATAACGTACCAAAAGACTTACTCGCTGCGGTACTATCAGAAGCCAGATTCCGGCCCAGAGTAGCAGATACCAGTAAAAAACGAAAATGCTCAAAGACAAAACGTAGAGCTTGGAAAACAAAAGGCGAATATTAATTCACCCGATTAATTAAACAATCACAATATACTTGAAAGGATTCAAGCAAATGGGATTGACGACAGAAGTTTTCAGCCGAATCGTAAGAAAGTCTCTTCTTTCTCTAACCGTAACCATAGAATTGTTAGTCTTAGCTTGTAGCTAGGACATTACCCAAAGATGACAGTATGGAGACAATTATCCTGCTGGCATCTTTTTTTCGCTTCAAAGTTTAAACTTTCCCCCGAAAATAAAACAAATCATAATATAGTTGAAAGGGTATAACAATGGAAATAATTACCAGAGAATTGCTAAAAGCGATAAAAGACATAGAATGGGTTTGGGATGATAATCTCTCATGTCATTGTTGCCAGGTATGCGATGGAAATGTGAAGGATGGACATGATGAAAATTGCTCCGTAGGCATTGCAATTACTAACGCTGGCATCGCTCTCGCTGAAAATCACTTTTCCCGATTAATTAACAAATCATAATATAGTTGAAAGGTAGCATACAATGAACGCAACGCAAAACAAGCGATTTCAAGAACTATTCGACAAAGCCCATAAAAACGGTATGGATGCCGGAAACCATATTATACCAAAACCAATGTATGTCGGATCACCAACAACTCCGTTAGGTAACGATATCGACCCGAATAAGGAAATCTACAAGGTCGATGGAGGGGTCTGCGGCTTCGCCTGGGTACACTTCGCAGGAAATACGCCCTGGGGCCGCTGGACAAAAAAGAATGGCTTAGCAAGCAAAGATTACCCAAAAGGATTATGCGTATGGGTCAGAGATTTCGGTCAATCAATGACTAAAAAAATGGCTTATGCAAATGCATTCGCTAAAATCCTTAGAGATCAAGGAAATATCAAAGCTTACGCAAATTCCAGAATGGACTAATTTTCCGCTCCAAAGTTTAAAAATCCCGAAAAATAAAACAACTACAATATAGTTGAAAGGGTATAACAATGAAAAACATAGATAATCATTGCGTTTCTTGCGGAATTCCATTCAAACCCGGTATGGTTAGAAACCATAGTTCACTTTTCAACTCAGATCAGGCTTGGGTACTTTGTACAGACTGTAAAGATAGCGAAGAAATAGCTATGGATGAAGCTGGAACGAATAATGTCCCTTGGCTATTTAATGGGTATCTGTCAAATATTGAAGAGCTTGACTTAAAACCCGTTTCATAATTTTCCCGAAAAGAGAATACAATCATAATATACTCGAAAAGGGAACATTTTAGTTTAGAATACCGCCGGGTCGCTCTGGCAACGCTGCTAAATTAAAAGTTGGGAATGGGTGGAGTCCAAAAGACATTGAAGCCCATTCCCGCCGTTCCCCCGATTAATTAACTAATCATAATATACTCGAAAGGGTATAACATGACGACAATTCTAAGACAACTCGCAAAAGAAAATCAAAATGTATTCGACTTCGTAAGGAAACACCAGTCAACAAATGATAGAAATGGATGTACAAGAGTAAGAGAACTAGCAAGATTATGGTACAAAAGCAATAAAAAAAACTAGCTTTCCCGATTAAAAATGCAAACATAATATACTCGAAAGGGTAATACAATGAAAACAATCGCAATCAGAACAGACGGAACAATCGAAACAATCGAAATAGAACCAGGTCTCGATAGCATACAATCAGCAGTCGGAGGATATATCGAAGCTCTACAGCTTACCCCAAAAGTTCATGCCTATATTGACGAAGAAGGAAAACTCAAAGGTAAAGAAGTCAATTTTATGGCTACGTTTCTTTGCCGAAAACTCGAAATCGGATTGATGCCCGCAGATGTAATCGTTGGCGATATGTTCCTCTTCGGAACCGGGAACGATGGAGATTCAATCGACGTACCAGAAAACTTCTTAGCAGATAATGACTTCTTGGAACATGTCTTGGAAAAAGCGAGAGATCTTCCGCAAAAAATTGAATAAAATCCGCTCTGAAAGAGTTTTTCCCGAAAAAGAAAAGAATCATAATATACTCGAAAGGGTAATACAATGAAACTATCAGATGCAAAACAACTCGCAAGAAAACTAATGGACGAACATGGAGCAAATGATGTACCTCTCATTATTAGCGGAGGTAAAAGACAACTCGGCGTATGTAGCTTCAAAGCAAAAGCAAATCCAACCTTAGATATAGTCAATGATATCTTAGGATATAGACGCCCAAACAGAAAAGAAAGACTCAAAAATGCAATATGCGTAGGTATCAAACTGTCTCGATACCTTGTCGATCTGAACGATGAAAACGAAATACGCGAAACAATACTACATGAAATCGCACATTTCCTCGTCGGACCTGTACATGGACATGATGCTGTATGGCGTAAGAAAGCTATTGAAATAGGCTGTAACGGTAATACCTATACCAAAACCGCCAAGATGCCCGAAGGACGATATAAGGCTGTTTGCGATTGCGGAAAAGTCTATACAAAGCATCGCAAAGGGAAAAACGTATTGAAAGCTAACCATTGGCGATGCGGAATATGTAAAAAATCAATTCGATTCTACGATACACAAACAAAAACATACGCATAAATTTCACCGCTTTCCCCGATTAAGAAAACAATCACAATAAAGATGAAAGGGATAGCAACATGAGACGATAGACTAAGACACATTAATTTAGAGAGAATGAATTAAACTAGTATTAATGAAAGGACAGAGGATGACTTAGCTACCTTACCCCACATATATTCTTAAGTACATGATTATATAATGAGACGTATAGAGAATGCCCGCTGGCACCTGAAAAGGTTGACCCGCTGGCGTTCTCTTTTGTGTGTAAAAAGTGTCCCCCGGCCTACCCCCATCCCCTCGGTAGCTTCATCTGACGTTTTTTCACAGATACTAGCATATACCTCCCAGACAGAGTTATACGAAGAATTTTCTCTCAATCCCTCATTCCCCCTCGTTTAAAAAACATTAAATTCTCTGGATAGCGGATACCTCCCCTCAAAATATTCCCAGCAAAAAATCTTGAAATTTAAGAATAATTCGCAAAAAATGAAAAGGGAAGTCTCAATAATATCCGTATTAATAAGTACAATGAATTGGTATAAAAAATCACAGCAAACAGAAATTGAAGAATATTTAGATATTGGTCACAGGAATACCACTGAAGACACAAAAGGAAAATTTATTACTCTTTGGATTTCAGATTTAACTGGTGGTAATTTCAGAATGAAACTGTCGGTTCCAGGCAGTGATTTTATACATGAAAGAGCTTTTGATCTAACTCCTACACAAAACTTTTATGGTAGACATGATCCGTTTAAAAATGCCGTAAGTATAACACTACCCCTTGACCCTAACATCCAATATAAATCGATAGATGTAGACAAAATACCTAATAGACTAGTGAGTAGATTAGTAAGCGAATTTCCAGGATCAAGTATATATGCGTTTAATTTCATGGGCGGGACAGAGATGACTCAGATAATATGAACTGGTATAAGAAATCCCAAGAAGAAGCACCTGGAACTTATTTTGATGTAGGTCATTATGATGATTACGATGATTACAGTGATAAAAGAATAGTTCTTTGGATATCTGATAGATCTGGTAATAATTTCCGTACTCAAGAAGTGAATGACGAAATTAAAAATCACTCACAAGCATTTGGTCATGGACAACAAAACAGGAAAAACAGTATTTGGGGCAGATATGATTACGATCAGAATACGGTGAGTATAGCTCTTCCCCTAGATACTCGCATACCAGGCGAAACAATAGATCCAAATGAATTACCTAATAATTTAATGGACAGACTCATAAGTGAGTTCTCTGGAGCAGGTATGTATGGGTTCGGTAATGGTGGAACTCCAATAAGGATAATGTAATGAATTGGTATAAAAAGGCACAAGCTGTTAAAGATCGTCCTGTTGAATACTATACGGACGTAGGTCACTATTATGGAGGACATGGTGGTGAATATACTGAAGAAATGGACAAAGACGATAGGAAGGTTGCTCTTTGGCAATCTGACATAACAGGTAGTAAATTTGAAGTAAAAGAATTTGATTTATATGAGGAAGCTACTCATGATGACGATTTTAGTGCAACTGACGAGTATGGTAACGATATTGGGAATGCAACAATGTATCAGGGAAGATATGATCCTATCAAGAATATGGTAAGTATCAACATGCCAGTTGATCCTAATAATCTTACTAGAATAGTTAATTCCGATGAAATACCTAACAGATTAATTAAACAGCTTGAGAGAGCGTTCCCAGGTTCATCTATGTATGCATTTGAGTATGGAAGTCCTCCGACACCAGTAGCTTAACTAAAAAAACGCAAAAAAGGAAAAGGTTTTATGTGGTACAAGTTAGCACAAGAGGTTTTAAAACATTATACGGATATAGGGCATTATTCTCCATGGGATCTATCCGAAGAAGCAAAGAAAGAAAAAGTAGTTCTCTGGGTAGCAAACATATCAGGCGAAAACTTTGAAACACAAGAAATTGAACCTCATGCTGGAGGTCATAGAGACTTTTGGGAAGTCTCAGCAAAAGTATACAAAGGCAGATATGATCCTTTCACTAACAACGTAAGCCTTCAAATGCCTTGGTTATCTCGTAAGATGTCATTAACTTCTAAAGATATTCCTAATAGACTGATTGATAGATTGATGAGTGAGTTCCCTGGTGCTAGTATATATGCATCAGAAGACACTATGAAGGGTCAATCAATGGTTCAAATCATATGAGAATAGTTCATAAGTCTAAACTCATTAAAAAGGGTAAACCTAAGATTTTAGGATTTATGCATATTGCTACGATGAATCATTGGGAAGAAATAGTTGAGGAATTGGTTTATTACATAGATGGTAACGGTTTATTGAGTAATACAAATCAGCTTTTACAGGTAACGGTTGGACCTGAGCATAAGGCAGAGATGCCGAAATACGGATCTTTAAATAAAAAACGCAAAAAGATAAAAAGATTTTCTGCTGGCTTTGATCTCCGTCAGTATGAGTATCCAACATTGAATAGATTATGGGAAACATGTAAGGCTACTGATGATGAATTTTATGTTTATTATTGTCATACTAAGGGAGCCTCATACAGACAGAACTTTAAGAGTGACATTTGGCGACGTGTGATGGCAGAGGCGGTTCTTGGAAGGAGTTGGCGAGAGTGTGTAGTTAAGTTGGATGAGGGTAATAATACATGTGGGATAATGATAAGGAACGGACATTATTCTGGTAATTTTTGGTGGGCTAAAGCTTCTTATATTAGGACATTAAGGAAGCCATTGAGATCGAGTAATAGGTTTATTCATGAGACTTGGTTAAGTATACGTGGTAATGCTTCGTGTCCTGTTGGTTATCCTGTGAGTACAAGGGGTTTGGGACAGTATTGGTATTCTCGGGGAGACATGAAGATGTATAAGTTGGTTGACGTGTGAAAGCGAACGGCATTTCTTTTTTGCGAAAATTTAGTTAAGGACTAATACATTTCTATTTTAAGGATAGCGTATCCGGTGACATCTTTAGCTCTTTCTTTTGCGAACTTTAATGCAAGTTTAGATGCTGCTATGCCTGGGTTCGCGGGATCTTCTATTGTTTGATAAGGGAGCCAACCTATTTGGAAATCGCAGTTGGAGTAAGTATCTTTTACTTCGATAGCAAACTGTACTTTAATGTTATTTTTTGTTCTCATGGAAGTATTATATCATAGATATTATCACTTTGGGGAAAGGAATAATAAAAAATAGTTGGTATAATATATTATGTCGGGTCGGGTCGAAAAATAAAAGTTATTGCGAAAAACTTAAAATTAAAAATGTCGCGGAAGCCCCCTTTTTAGGCAACGACATTTTTTGGCATGATTGGCATAAGCAATAAATATCAAAGGAGTAATTCACTTGAACTGGTATAAACAATCTGAAGAAGAAGATTTTTGGAGATTAAAAGGATCTGATTTAAAAAATCGTCTTGGCACAGAAACTGCTAATATAGATAATCCTGGTGGGAATTGGTTAGAATATGAAAAATCTCGTGCAGAAGAAAGTTTTAAAAAAGGTTTTATAGGAGGTGCTGTAACTGCTCGTTTTAATAACGTAATGGTTCCCGTCGAAGAATTGTTAAAACTTGAAGGCATAATGGGAGAACATTTACGTCTTACTTTACAAAATCCTAGAGTTAGAGAATTAGCCGAAGATATTTTAAAAAATGGTTTAAAACAATCGCCTTTTATAAATGTAGCGTACAATGGAGATGCAAAAATAAATGAAGGGAATCATAGAGTTCGTGCTGCCTTTTTAGCTGGACTAAAAATAATTCCTATAGAAATCGCCTATTTTGCTGGTGGAGAAAGATCGAATGGTCCAATGTCTTTAAAAAGACTAATTGAGTTTCGTAATGAATTTGGAGAGACATATTGAACTGGTACTTCGATTGGAATGACATGAATTGGTATAAAACAGCACAAATAATAATAGACGACGATTCAGAAGATCCAGTACCTTATACAAATATAGGTCATAATTCTTATACTGATAAGGCTTTAGGTGTTTTATGGTTTTGGATTAACGGTAAATTAGTAGTGGAAGAAGAGGATTATCGTGGGCTTTTTAATCATGAGAAGATGTTACCAGGTGCTTTTGCTGAGGGTCACTATAAAGGTAGATATGATCCAAATACTAATGTAGCAAGTCTTGTTAGACCTACTGATAAGATGTTTAAACCTGTTCCTAAACCTCTTATAAAAGCCTTATCTGAAAGATTCGGAGAAATGACCATACGAGTGTATTAATATGAACTGGTATAAGACAGCACAAGCTGATATTATCGGACCTGAAGAACATGATAAAATATATTATGGCGTTGGTCACGAATATGTCGATCATGAATCTGAGATTTGGATTTGGGATAAAGGAAGTTTGTTTACTGAAAATGGATCTATGAGTCATGGAAGATTGTCAAAACAATTGTTAGATGCTGGCATTACGGATTCTGGAGGAACTGGTGTTCCTACTCGATACCATGGCAGATATGAGAATAGAGATGGACAAAAAAGCGTAAGCATAAAACCTTCTACTAGACAGCATTTTCATGGAATTTCTCCACAATTAGTAAGAGATTTACAATCTGAGTATGGAAGTGATATAGAAATATACACTTTTGAATGATGTGGTATAAAACAGCACAAATTCAAGTTGGATCGAAAGGGACATATCTTGTAGGTAGAGAGCAAGTTCCTGTAGCTATTACGGGTCAGGAAGAAGTTCAGGGGATTACATATTGGGTTGGGGTAGATACAAGCAGTCACAGAAAGATGTATATTTATAATTTATCTAATTTTACGCCAGAATAATTTGTACATTTCTTTTTCGCAAAAATAAGCTTAAAAAAGTCAAAGTGAAGATTGACGCTGATATAGGTTCTGGGATAATTTTCGGATATTCAACTATTGGTCTTCTGTTTTCGTACAATATTCTATAACAGTTGGCGTCAAAATCGTTTCCAATCGTTGTATCCATATCTATATAGAATTTCAAATCATAAAGCTCTGCTTCTCCGTAGAATTCATCTGGTAGAATGAATATTTCATCAAATACTTTATATGTATGTTCAAGTTGTAGATTTTTATACATAGGCTGATCTAATCTTGTATATATCTCTATCAACTCTTTTGACTGGTGAGGGATTGTATCAGCTAGTGCTGGTGAGCAGATTAGTAACAATAATAGTATATATTTTTTCATACTTAAATTATACCATATTTTTTATCACTTTATAGAGGAATATTATTTATTTTTAACAATATAATATCAGGCTTTATAGAATTACAAATTATTTCGATAAATAGATTAGGAGATTAAAAAATGGCTTTACATGAAATTCCAACACAAACGACAGAAATTATAACATCAAATGAAGCTCGTGATATTCGTAAAGATTTTACACGAATGGGAAGAGACATACAAAGAGCATTGAGAGAAATACGTAAATCAGTAGCATTAGCAGGAAAAGCTAATGTAGCTTCTGAATTAGGTGACGATGCTGGTGCTATGTTAACTGCTTTTAATAATGCTAGAGCGTTAGCAGACCTTGTTTTAGGTGGTGCTGAAACTGACGTTGACGGAAACTAAATAAAAAGGAAAAATTATGGCTTTTGTATTTAATAAAAATGGCGAGACAATCAATCCAGCGACAGAAGAATCGTTGGCGGAATTCAATGGTCATGCCCGCATAATGATGCTTGTATTTTTCATGATGTTGATGCAATCGTTAAAGATCTCAAACCTACTTCTCCTAAAACGTCTTTAATAGAAGTAAAAACCGTTGAAATAGAATAATTTGTATTCAAAAGAGGAAATTAGTTTTTTTAAGGTAATATAGTAATATCTTTTGAATTTAATATAAGGAAAAAAAAATGGCTCAGATATTTAATATAGATGGCGACACAATAAATCCGGCAACAGAAGAAGGTTTAATGTCTGCACTACAGCCTGCAATAGCTACGCCAAAAGCTAGACAAGACACTGAAGCAACGTGGAGTTCAATAGAAGTCCCAGCAAATGCTCGCTTTGCCCATGTCAGTGTAGAAACTACAAATGCGTTTTTAGTTCCTGTTAATACAGAACCAGCCGAAGACGGATGCAGCTATAAAATCAATGGAGTTTATAATATCCCTGTTCCATCTTCTAGCTTCTTATATTTTAGAAGAGATGGAGCAGTCGATGGAACAATTAGTATAACTTTCTTCAGTAACTAAAAAGGAATATCAATGGCTTCTGTGCTAGAATATCAATGGTTAGTGTGGATGCCTCAAACTGGGGCAGCTACTTTCGATCCGTCTACAGAAATGATTGTCAAATGGAGGGATAGCGGGCAAGCTGAAGCAGTACAAGTAGATTATGGACTTGCATCTGGTACACTAACTTCTAACGTTAACAGTACATCTGAAGCTCTCGCTGCTGGTTGGATACATACAGCCAAACTAACTGGACTGACAGCAGACACAACTTTCTACTTTAAAGTATCAAGCGATGCTGGTGCTGTTAGAAAATTTCGTACTGCACCCGCTGCTGGCTATGCTGGTGAAAAAGTATTCGCTCAAGGTAGTGATGCTCAAATAAACCTCAATGCTACTTATAGAGCTAATTTTCGTTTAACCTCTACCGTAGCTATGTCCAAAGAACCATTGGCTCTCATCAGTAGTGGTGATTTTGTTGATAATGGTAATACACTTTCGCACTGGACAGAAATATTCGATATCATATCGGGCGACGGTAGCGGTGGCGAATGGGTAACTCCAACTGGATTTAGAGTTCCCCTTATGGCTATTTTGGGCAATCACGAACTAGAAGGAACCGCACCAGAATATGTTGATGCTTTCTTTACGCCTCAATATCACTGGAAAGTTCAAATCGGCGATGTTTTAATTATCGGTTTAGATAGTGGCAACATTGAGCAATGGGATCAAGGTAGTTATACAAATCCCACTACTTGGGATGGACAATTAGGATTCTTAACAGACTCGTTAATACGAGCGTCTACAGATGAGACTATCCGTTGGATAATCGCTACTTATCACTATCCTGCATGGCCTGGTTCAACTAGTTCCGGTGGAACTCAAGCGGTTAAAGCTCAAACTATATGGGGTCCGTTGTTTCAACAATATGGTGTGTCATCTGCTTATTCTGGGCATGACCATTTCGCTAAATTAAGTCAGCCAATTGACGATTGGGCAACTGCAACTGGAGCCGGTAATGTTACTACTGATGCTCTAGGTTTGAGGGAATTAGGCGATGGTCCTATGGGTAATACTACTTTTAGTGGTAGTGCCATCGGTAGTTGGTACATCGATGACGACTCATATGATGTAACTGGCGGCGGGCGACAGAATTGTGACATACTTACGATTGATGGGCTTAGTTACCATGACCAATGCTTAGATGCCGATGGATCAACACAAATTTTTTCAGCGGATATTCCCTCAAAATTAGTTGCCTTAGCAACTGATGCAGCAACAAATACAACATCAACTTCATTTACAGCTAATTCTACTGTTAGCATACATGCTGCTGGGCAAGTTAGGTTCAGATATCGTGACACTTCTCCAGGTGCTTGGGAATATACAACTTACCAAGTTAAAACTGCTGGTGACGATCAAGACATCACTGCTGCTATTAGCGGCTTAACTGAAGATGCATACGAATTCGAAGTTGAGCTACTTCAGGGCGGCGGTACTCTTCAGTCATTAACAAGTCAAACAGCAACTTTGTCAGAATATTCTAGAGAGATTAGCGGTTCTTCTTGGGAAGACGGTTCTGGTGATTTAGTATACGTTAAAGATGGCATTGTTGGATGCGGATATTATCAGGATTTCTCAGAAGTTACCGGCGAGAGTTTAGCAAATTTAAAATGGTCAGACAACACGGCTATCTGGGCACTTGCTGGTGATGGCGGGTCTATGGCTTTAAGAGATTCAAGTTTTGCGGACAATCCTGGCTCTAATGATTATTTATGGGTACAAGCACCTACTGGCGTTGATTATGCTCAGGCTCTAGCCGTATTCAATCTCCCTCCTGGTGAGAGTTCAATTTCAGACTATACAGTTACGTTCGTTGATAGTGCCGGTGAAGCCCAAGGCAATGACGCTTTCAGAATGCGTAATGCCATTTATAGGTATGAAGATACAACTCACTACGAATATGCAGGCTCAGATTGGACTACAACTGCTGATTACGAATCGACTGTAACTGGTACTGAGAGTGCTAACTTGCTAGGCTTTTGGAGACTTGGAGAAGGTGCTGGTGCTAGTCAAGTCTTAGATGAAACAGCTAACAATAATGATAGTGTAGCTTTAGCTAACATGACATTCGGAACGGCTGGTGGTATATCTGGGGATGCTGACACCGCAGCAACATTTAACGGTAGCTCTAGTTACGTTCAAATAGAAAATGCAGCATCAGCACCAAGGACAGAACCAACTGCGATGGGCGCGAGGTATTATACTGTAACTTGTTGGTTTAAGAGGTCAGGCAATGGCACTAGTACTGGAACTGGCGGTGGTGGCATTGCTAGTTTTGAGCCTTTGGTTGTTAAAGGTTGCGCCGAGTCTGAATCTCCCGCTGGAGTTAATGCTAACTACATGCTTGGTATCAATACAGTAGGGGATAATAAACTATCAGGAGACACAGAAGAAATGGTTGGCGGTTTAAATAAGCCAGTCACAGGTTCTACCACTATTGTTGATGGCACATGGTACTTCGCTGCTATTGTTTTTAACGGTTCTACTCATAAAGTATATCTTAATGCAGTCGAGGATGGATCAATATCTGCTACGAATGACATTGACTATTATTCTGGTCAGCCATTAGTTTTTGGTACTAGTATGCAGACTAATGGCACTACAAGGCGCGGTTATTTTAATGGCGTAATTGACGAAGTTGCAATTTGGGATAAAGCTTTAACGTTGACTCAACTTCAGACATTGCATAGTATCGGATCAAGCGGTGCGTCTAAAACTGGCGTATGGCGTATTTGTGATGGAACTAGGGCTGGTGTTGCCGTAACTGGAGCACCTACAGTTTCACCTGGAACTCTTCCTGACTTTAAAGCTATTGTAGATGGAGATACTCCAGCAAACGTAGAATTGTATTCTGATGCGACTCAATATACTGCAACTGTTGACGCAACCGATGTTGGGACAACAGCAACTACTATCGCTGTGGGTGCTACATACGATTTGAGTAAGACTACGCAGCATGAAGTTGAGGTTGGAGCTATATGGGTAGAAGGTGGATTCGACACTGGAATATATACATCTAGCTGGGAAGATGCTGGCGAAGAAGTCGAATGGGATACAATAGAAGCCACAGCATCTATGGTCGATGGTCAGTCTATAGATGTAGTCGTCCACAGTAGTGATGATGGAGTTACATCCAAAGATTCGATACTTGCTTCATTAGATGATGGAGCGAACAGTCTGGACATATCCACACTTGCTGATGGTCGATACAATCAAATAATTGCGACTTTCGATAGAACTGGTGGCGTTGGCGGTGCTGCTGATTATGAAACAACACTTAAAGCTATTGAGAGTGCTAACCTTAAAGGATATTGGAGACTTGGGGAGTCTCTCGGTGCTAGTCAAGCTATAGATGAAACAGCTAACAACAATGATAGTGTAGCTGTGGTCGGCACGACATTCGGAACGGCTGGAGCCATACCTGGAGATGTTGACACTGCTGCTACTTTTAATGGTAGCACTAATTATATTCAGTTAGAAAATGCAGAGGCGGCACTTCCAAGAACTGGCCCAACCGCAATGGGATGTCAACAGTATACTGTAACTTGTTGGTTTAATAGAACAGGTACTGGCGATGGTGATACAACAGGAAATGGTGGCATTGCTAGTTTTGAGCCGATAGTAGCCAAAGGTTGTGCCGAGTCTGAATCTCCTGCTGGCATTAATGCTAACTACATGCTTGGTATTAACACAGTATCTGGAGTCAAACTGGCTGGCGATACAGAAAAGCTGTCAGATGGTGTGAACGTCCCAGTCACAGGTTCTACCACTATTGTTGATGGTACATGGTATTTTGCTGCCATTGTTTACAACGGTTCTACTCACAAAGTATATCTTAATGCAGTTGAGGATGGTTCTGTAGCTATGACTGAAGACCCTGATTGGTATTCTGGTCAACCATTAGTTTTTGGTACTAGTATGCAGACTAATGGCACTACAAGGCGCGGTTATTTTAATGGTGTGATTGATGAAGTAGCAGTTTGGAATACTCCATTGTCTGTTGCTCAATTAGAGTCGTTGTATGAGATTGGCGAACCGGCGATTACTTCTAAAACTCCAACATTATCTTCTATTGAATTAATTGGAACTTTAACTGGAAACCAGCCTTCTGGTGGGACAACTACAACTATCATATCAGAAACAGGTTTAGTTGTATCTAATAATACTGCTAGTGGTGATACGCGAGTCGTTGCTTGGGGATGTACTGATGGTGGTGGAAATGGTGATGGTGTTGAATTCTTCCCGCGTCAATTAGGTACTATGCCTCTGGGCAATATCTAGATATAAGGAGAAAAAGATGGCACAGCAGTTATGGATACAGTTGGTGGTTATGATTTACTTTTAATAAATAATAACTTAATAAACCTCGCCAACCAATAAATTAAACAAGCAATGTGACAACTTTTATGTTATAATTAATTTTGAATTTTAATATAAAGGAAAGAATCTGATGGCAACAAACTGGGACAAAGAAGCACAAGAGTCGGAGCAAGGCAAGTTATTATATATCGTTCGTGGCGTATCTGGTTCAGGTAAGTCAACATTGGCTAACGACTTAGGTAAAGATGGAGTCGTATTAAGTACTGATGATTACTTCTACGATGAAGAAGGTAATTATAATTTTGATGCTAAGAAATTGTCTGTTGCTCATAAATGGAATCAAAACAGAACTGAAGAAGCGATGCAACAAGGGATTTCTCCAGTCGTTGTAGATAATACTCACATTAAATTGTGGGAAATCCGTAAGAGTGTAGAGTTGGCTCAACAATACGGGTATGAAGTTAAATTCGAAAAACCTGATTGGAATCCTGATTTATATGATGATGAAGGAAAATGGAATTTTGAATTCTTAAAAGGAAGGAACAAGCATGGCGTTCCAGATGATGCTTTAAAAAGAATGATAGATAATTTCGAATACGATCCTTCTGTCGAAAAAATATTAGATTCAAAAGCTCCCTGGGAAAAGGAATAAAATTATGAGAAAATTATTATTTGTTTTATTTATTGACATTGTTGAGAGAAGACTCCCTCGTTCACGGGGGGAGATGAATCTCAACTTATAATTTTTTTTAAAAATTATAAAGGAATTAATAAATCGACATAGAATGTATAGATATAGCATAGGAAACTATAATTAAAATATTAATTGTGAGGAAACTCGCAAAAGACCTTTGACTTCTTCCTATGCTTGTCAGAGGTCTTTCTTCGTCAAATGAAATTTAAAGCATACAAATATAAATTAGAACCCAACAAAACGATAGGATGCTCAAGACTAATCTATAATTGTATGCTTTACGAGAAACAAGAGAAATACAAGAATAAAGATGAATCTAAAAGTAAAACAGAGAAAGAATATAAACAAGAATATGAATTCCTTAAAGAAGTCGATTCAATTGCCTTACAACAAGCAAGAATAGATCTAGAAAAGGCTTATAAGAATTTCTTTAGGAAACTAAAGAATAAACAAAAAACCTCTATCAAGTATAAATCTAAAAAGAATCCTAAAAACTCTTATAGAACAATAAGTATAAATAATTCTATTAGAGTTAAGGATAATCACATAAAATTGCCTAAGTTGGGTTTTGTTAAATTTAGAAAGTCTAGAGAAGTAGAAGGAAAAATCAAATCAGTCACAATTACCAAAAATATTTTAAATCAATATTATATTTCCATTTTATGTGAAGTTGAGATTAAAACGTTTACTAGGATAGATAAAGAAATAGGTATAGATTTAGGGATTAAAGATTTTGCTATTACTTCTGACAATGAGAAGGTATCTAATCCTAAATATCTTAGAAAGTTAGAAAGTAAATTAGTTAAAGCACAACGAAAATTAAGTCAAAGAAAAAACGGAAGTAATAGAAAATTTAAACAACGACAAAAAGTATTTAAAATACATCAAAAAATAGCTAATAAGAGATCAGATTTTTTACACAAATTATCAACTAAACTAATTAACGAAAACCAAGTTATTTGTTTAGAAGATTTGAGTGTCAAAAATATGGTTAAAAATCACTGTTTAGCTAAAAGTATTTCAGATGCTTCTTGGAGTAAATTCGTAGAAATGCTAGTTTACAAAGCTGATTGGTATGGCAGAGAAGTAGTTAAGATAGATAGATTCTTTGCTAGTTCTAAGCTTTGTAACAAGTGTGGTTGGAAGAAAAAAGATTTAACTTTAGCAGATCGTGTTTGGACTTGTGATACATGTCATACAAAACATGATCGAGACTTAAATGCTTCATTGAATATTTTAGATGAAGGGTTAAGAATTTTAAGCGGTCGGGACGACCGTGATAGCTCAGTAAATAAACAGACATTAGTCTGTTGTTCCTGAGAATCCATATCCTTTAGGGTGTGGTAGTTCAAGATGAACTTGCGAAGACTGATGAACTTCCGTCTCTCAAGTCTGTGACCGCCAATAAAGATGGAAATGTTAAATCAGATCCATTCAACGGCAACAAAAGGTTTTAAATTAATTAAAGTTAGAGAGTAAGGTGAAAAATCCCACTTTTTTAACTTATTTTTAGGAGAAAAAAATGACTATAAAAAAAGACGTTAAAATCTATCATTTGATAATACTTGACAGAAGCGGTTCAATGGGAAGCGTAAAGTTAGAAACGATCAAAGGCGTTAATACTCAGATAGAATCAATGAGAGCAGACGCAAAAGAGTTTGAAAACCAAGAACATATTTATTGTTTGGTAACATTCGGCGGTGGAGGTTATGGCGGTAATGAACCGATTAAATATGATGCTTGGAAACAATCATCATCTGAAATAGAAGATCTTACTGCCAAGAATTACATTACTGGTGGTGGAACTCCAATGTGCGATGCTATCGGAGGCGGGATCAATGGTCTTCGTAACGAAATCGTAGAAGAACTTAAAGATGAGAATACTAAAGTATTTGTCAATATTTTTACTGATGGATATGAAAATACTTCGCAAGAATTCTCTTTCGAAGATTGCAAGACACTTATTGACGAAGTTCAAACGACTGGTCAATGGGTTGTTGCTATGGTAGGTTGTGAAGATAGCATTTTTGAAGAAGCTAAAAAGATGGGTATTTCTCAAGGTAATACTGTAAAATACGCAAGAGGAGGAGTTGGAACTGAAGTCGCAATGCAGCATTTGTCCAGAGCAAGGCATAAAATGTCTGATGATCTCAGCAAGGGAGTATATAGTGCTGAAACTTCTGTCTCTTATATGGCAGACACAGTTATTCCCAGCGTAACAGACGATGAATCGGCTGATGTGGTAGTTCCGAGTATAACTGACCTCGATATTAACAACGCTGATGTGGAGGATAAAAATAATGAATGATACACACAGCCCAATTTTGCGAAGAAACTCGCTCCTAGAGGAAGTGTGGACCACATGGAGCATGCTGGGTTCAAAGCCAGACTCATGATGGCTGAAAGATTAGTGGGAGATAGAGTTCATAGATTACCACCTGGATCACCAGTTCCGGTTTTTCCGATTGCTGCTTTACCGGCAGCACCTGAAAGTTGGAGTAGAGAAGCAGGAACATATGTATGCCCAGTTTCTGCTGATTGGGGACTTTGGTTTGACTTTACCATGAATGATCCTATTAATACTGCTGTTCTGCCTAGCATCAAAGGAATGAATCCTATTACTGGTCAAAAGATTAATACGATTGATCTCGAACAGTATAAAGACAAATGTCCTATTCATGGATGTAATCTTTCTCATGAAAGATATTGCGAGGAATGTGGTTATAAGCTTCCTCCTCAGAACTATATAAGTACAGGAGATCTTTGGTGGGACGGTTTTCGACAACCTGATGGAAGTGTAAGACAGTTTTTTTTCTCTGAGGAAGAGGAGCGAGATGTTGCTTCTGCTGTCATTGGGAAGGAGAATACAGTTCCTGCTTTTGGATTTGCTTTTTTTAAGCCTAAAAATCCAAGGGTTATGGTAAAAGAAGAGTTGACTAGAGGTGGAATAGTTCTTGACGATTGTAGCGTGGGAATGGGTGGAGTATCTCCTTGTTCAGCTTATGGAAGTTCAGTTTATAATGGAACAAGCAGTTCTAGTAATAGTATTTCCACTAATAGTAATTCTAGCAACGGAACTACATGGAGTCAGCCAATGTTTTTTAGTCCTTTACATACTCCAGATAATCATAAAATTACGGGAGAAGAAAAAACAGCCTTATTAAAAGCTATGGTAGAACCTATTAGAAGGTCTGGAAATTATAGTTGTGATGACATTAAAGTTCTATCTGGAGAAGAAGCAAGAGCTAAAAGACCTGAACTTTATAAAGAAACTGAAGTTAAAGCTGTTTCTGTTGGTGCTGGAGCTAGGATTGATCAGGAATTGCAACAAGATACTTTAGACATGAAAGATTGGAATGAAGAAGCTTCTGCTATTATTCGTCTTTATTTTGTTTTTCAGCCTGAGTTTGTTAAGATGTTGAGAGAGGGCGGGATTAAGAATCTTGAGGGTAATAAAGTTGGTTTTCTTGATGGAGTACCTGTTGGTTAATTGTTAAAAGACAAGGAAAAAGATCACTCTTTTTGAGGGTGGTCTTTTTTTTATTTAAGGATTTATCTATTTTTTTGCGAAATATATAATATGAACTGGTATAAAGAGGCTATAAATTGAGTTGGTATAAAAAAGCACAACTATATGCTACCCATTTAACTGATAAAGACTCTTATAGTAGCATAAAGTCTAGTAGTCAGTTTATTGCATCTAGTTCAGGTTGGAATGGTCCAGGTCTATATGCTCACATAGGAGATATTGCAAGCGGAGAAGGAAAAGGTAAATATAAGATATTATTTGATTACAGCAATCTTAAAATTAGTGATGGAGAGAAACCTGTAGAGTTAAATCAAATACAATGGGATCATTTAAGAAACAAAGATAACAGAACAATAGATAAAACATTGGTTGATTTTGGATATGACGGAGAAACAGCACATGGAGGAGCTTATCTTAGAATTTTTACAGAATCAGTTAGTAAGGTAATTCCTATATGAACTGGTATAAAACAGCACAAACTGGGATTGCTATATGGTTAGATGATGCGAGAGATCCTCAATCAGACATAGGAAGACAGAAAGGTGCTTCTGGTAGCGAGACATGGGTAAAGACTGCACCAGAGGCTATTAAACTTCTAGAAAGCGGTTCAGTATCTTCTATATCTTTAGATCATGATTTGGGATTACCTGAGAATGGTAGCGGATATGATGTCGCTAAATGGATAGAAGAACAAGCTTATCATGGGAATTTTCCTAGATTACAGTGGGCAGTACATTCTGACAATCCAGTAGGCGTAAAAAATATAACAGCCGCTCTTGAACAAGCTAATAAATTTTGGGAACAAAACGAATTGACGAAAACAGCACAAGCAATTTATAATACGGATGAACATGATATTACTTATCTTGGTATCGGTCACGTTAATGAAGATTGGAGACCAAGAACGAGAGATACAAGTGAGTTTGAAGATTCTTTTTTAGCTTGGGTTTGGGATGGTGACAGAATCTTGACAGGACCAGAACATAGTTCAAAAATTGGTTATACGCATAAAAGATATGCTGGTAGATATGAAAAAAACGACGAAGAAAAAAGAGTTAGTATAGTTATCCCAAGAGTTAACCAATTTCGTGATGTCCCAAATATTTTGATAAAAGCTTTAAACAGAAAATTCGGAGATGATATAAACATATATCTTTTTGACCAATCATGAACTGGTATAAAATAGCACAACAAATACACGAACAGCATCGTCGTGACTATACTGCATGGGATAGCGACCTATTTGACACACTGTCTGATAAAGAACAAGATGAATATATGACTGAAATGAATCGTAAAAGACGAGCTTGGAATGACTCTATGCAACAATCTTTAAGCATTGGTCGAACATCTCCATCCGAAGCAACAGAAAGAGGATATCTAGAAGTTAAAAACGATGATATAAAACCTCTTCCAAATCAACTATTTCACGTTACTACAGCTAAAACTTCAGTTATAAAAGATTCACTAAAAACTAGAAATGAACTAAAGCAAGATTTTGGAAAAGGATTAGGAGGAGGAACAGCAGATACATTAAGTTTCACTGATGATATTGATATTGCCATAGGAATATATAAAGCAATGTTAGAAGGTAAAAAAGTAGCATCAGGAGAAATGACAGCTAGAGATATGGTGAGTTCAGCTATAAACGGAGAAGGAGCAGAAAAACCATGGATCGATGATATTAAACAATATCGTAAAATAAAGACAGATCAAGATTTAGAACAATTTGTTAATAACCTAGATGGAGATTATACTTTAACTCCATCTTATTTTCCTGCAACTGTAGAAGAATTCAACAAAAAAAACGAAGGAGAATGGGAACCAGTTCTAACAAGCAAGTGGGAATATTCCGGTGACGGACAAGATAGATATATACAATTCAAAAAACAAGCGACCATAGAAGAACAAAGAGATAGAGTATTTGATTTCTATAAAGCTTGGAGTTCTTTTAGAGAAGGCGTTGGAGGACCATTAAATCCATTATTCTTCTCAACAGATGTTATGGGTTTAGCATCTATCACAGAAGAAGAAATAGCCGTTTTAGAGTTTAAACCTAGACCCGGTGCTCAAGGTTATAAAGTTAGCTCTCTAGGAGAATGGAGAACATGGAGCGGGAATGCAGTAGAATTTGTAAGAGAAATTAAATGAGTTGGTATAAAGAAATAAAAGTTAGTGCCTTAACAGACAGGGAGCGAAGTTCTTTGGAAGCTCCTGGTGGAAAAATAGAACAAGAAGTTAATATAGGAGGTTATGATCTATTTCTTTCTTCTCTTCCTTTTTTTGGAGATGAAAATCTGCCTAAATATCAGATTGGAATAAAAAGAGAAGACCTTGATATGAGTACTCCTGAAGCACAGTTTGAAAAACAAGAAATAGAAATACCACAAGAAGACTATATGTCGGTTGTTGATAAGATGAGAGAACAGATTAGACAGTGGATAAATCAGTATGGTCCACTTCTTGCCGCTTCTATGAATTCAAATAAAAATGACAAATACAATAGCATATTATCTTCTATGGGATTCTCCATACAACAAGTTAATATCTTTGGTACAAATATGAATATTGTGACATGAACTGGTATAAAAAAGCACAACAAATAGCTCCTCTTGGGGCAACCGATCAAGGTAAGTTAACCCTAAGAGTTAACGGAGAAGTTAAAGAATATCAACTCCCATACTCTGCTGTAGGCTCTTATCGAGACATCGTAGGAATGCTTAAGAAAAAACAAAATAAAAAACTTGATCAATATCTTCAATGGTTAGAACAATTCAAACAAGAATATAAAGTAGCACAAACATATGAGGACGTGACTAACTATCCAGACGAACACAGTGATGGAGAAGGGGATTTAAATGCTTATAGATATTTCTCAATAGGTCAAAATGAAGAGACAACAAACGATAGCTTTTGCTGGATATGGATGCAAAATCAATTGCGTGTAGCTGAAGGTCCAACCACTCATGGCTCGTCTTTTGGACGTTTAATAGATGAAAATGATAGGAATGGTGGTAAACCACCTTATAAAGGTTGGTACGATCCTACACAAAATCTGTTAAGTGTTGTTACTCCTAATTATAGAGAAGGAATCAAATCAACAGAAGAAGATCTCCCAAGTCCATTAAGAAGATCATTATATAGGAAATTTGGACAAGATGCTCAAATGATATTATTCTAATGAATTGGTATAAAACAACACAAATTAATATTTTGTATCATGCGACCTATAGACCTTTATTAGAGAAAATACAGGAACAAGGATTAATTGCTCCTGTATTTTTGGCTCAAGATTATTATCAAGCAGAAGCGTTTGCAGAGGTTGCTCAAACAACAGATGGAATTGACAAAGATATTGCAGAAAAATGGCTAGACAATATCGTTGTTTTCGCTGTCGATATTAATAACTTAGATATGAATTATCTTAAAAATGATCCATATTTTAGAGTTGATGAAGAAAAAGATAAAACGTTCATATATAATAAAAATATCCCACCAGAACATTTAAAAACATAATATGAATTGGTATAAAACAGCAAAAGTAGATCAAACAGCAAAAGTAGATCAAACAGAGATTCAAGCTTTACAAAAAAGTTTGATGGAGCGATATCCAGGCATTGATTTAGAATTATGGCTATCCAGCAACGGCTACATTGAACTTGCTGTCATCGAAGTTCCAAAAGATCAACAAAATAAAGGCATTGGGAATGCTATCGTAAGTGAAGTTAAAACCTTTGCTCAATCACTTGGATTACCTGTAGTCTTGAGACCAAGTGCAAGTTATGGTAAAAAACAAGCATTAGAACGCTTCTATAAAAATCTTGATTTCGTTAAGAATAAGGGAAGAAATATAGATTTTGAGTTATCATCTCCTGTCGGTCCAACTATGTATTGGAAACCTACGCAAGAAGATCAAGTCTAATAAAAGAGTGCCATTTTTTCAATGACACTCTTTTCAATAAATAGATCAATAATATAAAGATAAAAATTGTTTTCGATCTATTTATTTATTGTTTTTATTTAAAGCTCAGTTTTTGTTTCTTTAACGAACTTTTGTGTTGCTCCATCTTGAACTTTTTGATGAGCTTCATTAAACATTTTCTTTATCTTTACTTTTTGTTCATCTGTAAAATCTTCTTTATCTATGTCTTCTTTAAAAGTTTGACCGGCTCGGACCAATTCTACTGCTGGTTTCTTCCATTTAAGCCCTGCTGAGATTCTTTCAGTGACGCTTCCTACGATAGGTATTACGCTACCAATTGCTCTACCGATCATACCGATGATTGGTTTCGCTGCTGGGAAGACAAAGTAAAGAATCAGCAAGATTGCTCCACCGAGGATACCGAACCAGAACAGATTCTTAATCCACATCCATATAGAATCAAATAAGGTCCATCTGAAGCCGCCTGTGGTTGCATCTATGCAACCTTCTTTACTAGTAGAGAGTTTCATCGGTTCTTGTTTAGCTATAACTTCGCCAGCACTAACACCAAAAGGAGACACAATTCTTGCTATTTTAACTTCTCTTTTTATATGTGTACTACTTCCATAATGTTCTTCTCTTGATGGAGTCTGCATTACGATACGTACAGTTTGTCCATTTTGATCTATTGCTTCGATTGTTTGTGGTCCTGTCGTTTTAGGATCTGCATTTGGATCACAACCGCCAGCGATAAAGCATGCTGACATAACAAGTAAGGCTAATCCTACGATAATTCCGAGGTATTTTCCTGAATCCATTATTCACCTCCATTTTGTTTAGGACTTTGAGGTCCAACGCGAGGAAAAGGAACATTAACAGGTCTGATATAATACTTCCCATTTGCTCCTCTTGTTATTACATGATATTCGTACCTTCCTTCTCCTACAATTATTGTTTTTGTTGGTGTCGTATCTATACTTTCTGTAACGCTGCCAAAAGAGCAACCTGACATTAATACAGATAAACCAAGAACAAGTGCTATGAAAAGGACGGAAACAGTTTTTATTGTCTTCATGATCTTTCTCCTATATAATCCATATTTAGTTTCCTATTATATATTTCGTCAGGATGTGGTTGTGGTCCTCTATTTTTTTGAGAAAATTATAAGTTTAGAGTATTTTTTTTGTTTCTTTAAGGATTTCTTTTATATCGCATTTTAGCGAGTACCAGCCTTCTGGCATTCCGTCGAGATGTTTATTAACCCAGTGATTATAGTTGTTTGTCCATCTATTTTTTGTGAATTGGCTTGCTTTATGGAGATTTTTTCTATTTGTTTTTGTTTCTTTTTGGGCATGTTTTTCTGCTTGTTCTTTTATTTCTTCCCAATGATCTTTATTTTCTATGAATGCTCCCCAATGAAGTAACTTTTTATCATCAGATATAGCCCAATGATCTACATTGTATTCTTTAATTTTTATAAAGTCTTTTGTGAATTGAACTGCTTTTGGATCGAATCCTTCATCTTCTAGTTCTGTGACTGTTAGATTGAAGGGAGAGTAGATATTATCATTTGTTATTGATAATAGATCTTCTGAGAAGATATCGCTAACAGCTATGATATCTAGGTCTCTTATTACTGAGTTTTTCTTTTTTGCATTTTTAACGAAAGATCCCCAGACAAGAACTGAATTGACACCATTTATTTTTGATATATTCTTAGCTATATTATTTATGTTAGCCTCAACAGTTCTTATTGTAGGCATTGATTTTTTGTACCAACTCATAATATCTTATTCGATATAAATTTAAAAAATCTTTTAATTTTTTGTAGGAAAACGATATAAAAAGATAGAATAGTAAATATTCTAAGAATTTAACAAAGGAAAACAAGATGGCTTTTAAAACATTCTTTAAATTAGCACAAGAAGACATTGTTCAAAACGAACCTATTTCTGTCCCAACTGGAGACGAACAAATCGGTCATGCCCCCGCAACTCCTACCGTTCAAACAGTTGGGACAATCGAAACGTTTGTTAACAAAGGCAAAAAAGGAAGCTATCTTGCCTTAAATGTTAACGCAGATCCAGCAACTAAAAAACAAGCTAATGCTAAATTTGTTGTAGGATTCAGTGGTTACAATGAATTCAGAGGCAAACCCACAAAGCTTGTAACTAAAGAAAACATTGCTGAAGTAGAAGCAGAAGTCTATCAAGTCGCTAAAATGTTCAATCTTGAAGTCAGTGCTAAAGGTCTTGAATATGCAAAAAGTACATTAGCTGGGGAAAGATATGTTCCTCAACAATCAAAGTTTAAAGTAGAAGATCTTATTGTTCCTGGCGACGTAGATGCGACAGTTGATAACTTAGCAACAAAATTCAAAGATATACTAAAAGGCATTCCTGCATCAGATCAAGCTAAAACAATCGGAACCCTTATAGATCAACAACTTGAGATGTTAGCGGGAGAAGTAGATGAAGCTGCAAAGAACACATTGATACAAAACTTCTTGGCTATGTCTGCTCGTCTTTATAATTATAGCTTTTTCAATCAAATGTTAATTTTCTTCCAGACTCGTGGACAAGCTAAAGAAGTTCAATCATATAAAAAATGGCAAATGTTAGGAAGACAAGTAAAAAGAAAAGAAGATCATCAATTGGGAAGTATACTTATATATTATCCTATGATGTTGAAAAATAAAGATGAACAAGGTCAAGTTCGTATTAATCCACAAACTGGAGAAGAAGATAAATTCGTAAGATTTAAGCTTGGCAACGTTTTTGATATTGCAGATACAGAACCATTTACAGGAGTTGCTTTAGATAAATGGAAAAAGAAAAATCCTGACAAAAATCCATATGAACCTATTAAAAGAGATGTTTGGATGGACGGAGATAATGAAGATACAGACTATTCATCAGCAATTAGGAATGCAGCTTTACAATATGCAGATTCTTTGGGCATTAAAGTTGATGTAGGGAAAGATACTGGGTCTGCTGGAGGATGGTCTGCTGGCGGTGAAATCGCTATTAGCGTAGACTCTTCTGGTGTTAGACAAGTAAAAACTATTATTCATGAGATAGCTCATGAATTAATTCATTGGGCAGAACGAAAAGAAAAAGGCAAAAATAAACTAGATTATGGACGTAAAGAAATGGAGACAGACGCAGAAGCAAGTGCATATATAGTTATGAAACACTTTGGATTCGATATGCCAACTGCCTCTAACTATCTTGCATTACATGGCGTAAACTCTGCTGGTGTCAGAAAAAGAAAGACCTATATTCAAAAGGCAGTTAAACAAATCATTGATGGGATCTATGCTAACTTCCCAGAAGAATACAAACAAGCTAACAAAACTTGTAATTGGTATAAATCGGCTCAAAGAAAAAATCTTTATAAAATATTATTTTCCTAAAGGAATGTGTCTTACTTGACGATATAATATACATAGAACATCGCGGGAGCAGCCCTGGTGGGCTACTAAGCCTCATAAGCTTGGCGAGATCAGTTCAACTCTGATTCCCGCTATTAACACCATAAATGGTGTTTAGATTAAAAACGGATAAAAAAATGATTAATTACATTACATCTTGCTCAACGATCAGTCAAGCAGATGTTGTGCGCCCCAAACCACCTATCAACAAGCCTAAACGTATACAATAATACGTTTATTTGGCTTGAATCTCTTTGTCGCATTTTCCCCAGTTTAAAAGATTTTTCTTGCTAAATGTGTTTGTTCATAGGCTATAATGCTCTGATAGAGAGTATTGGTAAAATTTAAAAAATGAATAGGGTTGTTTCAAATAATCATATAGCGGTAAGGACAGGCTCAGCTTCTGCCAGAGCTAATGGCTTTCATAAGTTGGGTTTTGTCCATCCGTTTAAAGGATAAAGAATGATTAGATATTTAAAACAAAGAGACGAAACCTCTTGCGGACCAATAGCAGTTATGAATGCGTTAAAATGGGCTGGACTTAGAGTTACAGAAAAAACGCATAAAAAAAAGATGCGACAATTAACTAATTGTCAATTGCATCATGGAAGAGGCTTTGGTGGATGCTTTCCATATGATATAGACTATGCCTTATCTCAATATGAATCTATAAATGTATATAAAAAATATGATCGAGTTACTTTTGCAAATGGTAATTTATTTGAAGAAATAAATCTTCATTTAGATAAAGGCGGTTCATTGTTGATAAGGTATTTCTGTAAACCAGGAAGAGGACATTATACTCTTTGTACCAGTAGAACTCCTAGAACATATACATTGGTTAATGATAGCTCAAAAAAAACTGTCATTAATAGATCAAGGATGACAATGAATCATATGTTACAAACTGTAAATGATTCGCTTGGAATGGTAGAACATCCAGTAATATGGTTTTTGAAAAGAAAATAGATATAAGCGTCGGTGACCGAGCGGTTGAAGGTACTACACTTTTAATGTAGAGATGCGAAAGCACCATCGTAGGTTCGAATCCTGCCCGGCGTATTTTATGGATCTAAAGCTTTTATGGCGAAGCATTCGGTTCTTACCCGAAAGAGCGAAGTTCAAGTCCTCGTAGATCTATTTAGGAAAAGATTAATATGGATGATTTTGAAATAGATGATATAGTCAGATTTAAACTTGGTGGTCCATTGATGTTGGTCGCAAAAATAGATGACTATGATGGTATTAGATGTCTATGGATGACGAATAGCGAAGAATGGCAAAATGAATGGTTCACTGATTATCAGATTGTAAAAGTTGATAAAATAAAGGCAGCAATGGAAATTAAAGATGTTAATGAGAAGTTTGATTTCTTTATGTTAGGAAAAGATTAATGAAAAAAGATCAACCATTATGGTTAGTAGTAATTCAAAATACAAAAACCAAGAAAAATACTTATTTTAACCAATGGGGAGACAATCCCGATGAAGTTCTTAAAAAAATATCAGATGGATTTTTTGATCAAAAATTATTATCTATGACTATTAGCAAAGATTCTAAAATTAGCGATTTAGAACGTAATAAAGAAATCGCGTTTCCGATAAAATCAATAAAAATTTTAGTTATAAAAAAATGTAAAGACTTTGAAGAATTTAAAATGTTGAGAGATAAAATACGAAAAGATGAATAGTTTAAAACGAAACGTAGCTCAGTGTAGAGCATTACCCGCCGGGGGTAAAGGTCGCAGGTTCAACTCCTGCCGTTTCGACCACGGAGCGTGGGAAAGTTTGGTTAAATCCGCTCGATTTGGGGTCGAGAGATCGTCAGTTCGAATCTGACCGCTCCGATATGACGATATGTAACTTGTTTATAGAAAGGAATTAATATGAGTTTATCTCCACAAGAACTTAGATGTCTTCAAGAGAAGGTAAAAAGATGCATTGATGATGAATTAGATAACGTAGCTTATGATCGATCTGATTTAAAGGATGTTGCACATAAGGTCTCACAGTCCCTTGGAATGGCTTTAACTACAGGAGAAGTTAAGGATATTCATCGAAGTGGATTCTAAAAAAGGAGATGAAATGAGAATGTGGATGGTTGATCCTATTATACTATGCAAGTCTCATCTCCTTGGAGAACATGGAGAGATCCATAAACACAGACATAACTTTGTCAAAGGTCACAGAATTGAAGGTAGAAGAGGACAGATAGAGCCTGAGAGCATGCAACAGCGACATGATATTTTGGCAGAAGAAATGTTGCGTAGAGGATATAATCATAAGTCTCCTTATAAGCAACCTGATCTATCAAAATATGATTTGACTAATTTTAAGGTTAATGTTGATGATGCTTTAAATGATCTGTTAGATAGATGCGAAAATTGTAAATTGAGATTTAATTCTAAAAAAGGATGAAGAAATGATAATACAGATTTTGATAGCTATAGGTTTTCTCTTAGTAATGGGCTGTATAGTCGGGTTTATTACTGTTTTATTTTGTCCAACGCATCATAAGGAAGTTGTAAAGTTTGCAAAGAAATGTTTTTTACAGTTTGTGGAATCTTCTGATCTTCCCAAGTATGATAAAATATATGGTAAACCTCTGGATTGGACTTTGTGGAGTGTTAATAGTAAATGCAGTTATGATGAAAAAACAGGCGATAAAAAACAATGGTATGAAATTGCAGGAATATCGATAGATGAAAGTGAACGACGAGCGGATGCGATGGACTATCAAGGTTATAGAGGTTGTTGTGATTCTAATCACATTTTTAAAATAAAAATATCCGATGAAGAATATAAAAAAATTAAAAATGAAACATTATCTCCAGAAATATTAATAAACAGATTTGCAAAGTGTATTATGCATAGAGGAACTCTATGTTTTTAGTCTGTCGGGACTTTAGCTTAGCGATCAAAAGCACCAAGCTCATAACTTGCGAGATCCAAGGTTTGAATCCTTGAAGTCCCATATGAAAATGATAATGAGAAGACCAATAACGTGGAAGAATGATGAAAAGATGTCTTATCAATTGGGTGTGAGTATGATTAACGGCGTTTTTGTTCCACCATTAAAATATTCCATTAACACTTTTGATCTCGACAGATATATAGGCTACGACTACTCTTTTTGCTTTAGTAGCGATATATCTTTAAGCTGCTTTGATGGTAGTCGAGGCTAATATGAAAATGATAATGAGACTAAGACCTAGTGGCGGTGATTTGTGCAAACAAAGAAGTTTTAAATTGTACAGATGGAATTCTTCTAATACGTATCGTAATTTTACTGTCATTATTACTCATTCAATTAGTACGGGACTTTATTCTGGAAGCTGTTTGAGCAGTTTGCGAGATCGTTGTCGATGTTTTTCGTCTGGTTCTTCAAACTCTTTATTTAAGCGTCAGCAGATATTCTAGTTTGTTAATTTCTGCGATTATTTCATCTCTAATGTTTAGAAGATCAGTATCTTTTTCATCTATGATATCTGCAAAATCATTTGCAAGAGCATCTGCTAGTTCGGAGAATATGTTTTCTGGATTATCTGAAACATCTTTTAGTTCAATTGTGTTTTCATCATCTAGATAAATTCTATCATATTTACCTTGATAGCATTCTACTAGAAGGTCGATTAGGGGTGTGAGGGCATCATAGAAGTTCCCGAAGGCGATGTGTTGGGCATAGCTTTTTGTTTGCCAGTGAAGTATTCTTGTTTGGTCTTGCGTCTTTAACAGTAAAAGTAGGATATTCTTCATTTTATTAGTTCCTTTTTGTTAGTCATAGTTATATTATTGTCTTTTTGCGAAATTCCTTTAATTTTTGGTTGTCTATTTGTGATATTAATTATGTTATAATGTTGACTATGGTAGAAAGCGAAAAAATAGATTGGGCAAGAGTTGTTAATAACATTGTTGGGAAGATGCTCAACAGGTATCCTTTTTTAGAAGAGGATGTTATTAGGAGCGCTGCTCATGAGGGTGCATGGAAAGCGTTTTTGAAATTTGATGCTGATAAATGTAAAGCTTCAAAGGAAAAATATGTCTCGCTTAAAGGTTACTTCAAGACTATTGATATACTAAGAGAAGAAAGATGGCTTTGGCATAAATCAATCATTAACAAGCCTAAGATACTTAATCTTTCTGAGGGTGAAGATGAATTTCTGTTAGACGATTTAACTGAATCTAAGATGAATTTTGATAAATTTTGGTTTGAGTTGACAGATGGATTAGATGAACGTGATACTAAAATTCTTTATATGAAATTTGTTGAGAAGCAAACTATGACGGATATAGGTAAGGAGATGCATGTTTGCAATTCTGCTGTACAGAGATATTTATATAAAGCTAGAAAGCAATTATGTAAATTACAGGGAGTGAGTGATAAAAATGTTAGAATTGATTCGAGATGGAGACATAATGAAAACCTCTCAATCTGAAATAGATTGGCTTAAAATAAGTGAACTCATTATAGCTAATTTGGCAAGAAGGTTGCCTCTCGTTCCTGCTGATGAGATAGAAGCAAGTTCTTTTGTGGGTTTAGCGGTTGCGAATTCTATATTTGATCGTTCTGAAAAGACTAACATAGCTGATAACATTGGTTTCATATATAATATTGGACTAATGAGAACGATAGATGATCTTAGAGATAGAAGGTTAATTGATAGAACTCATGCTGTCAAAAAAAAGAAAGAAAAGTTAGAAGCTGATATTGGTGATAAAGATATAGATTGGTCTATTTTTGATTTAGTAAGACATTCTAAAGACGAAGTAGGCGAGATGGAACGACAGGACTTCTGGAAAGAAGTAACAAAACGTTTATCAAAAGAAGAAAGAAAAATCATTTTGTTGTATTATCGAGAGAACATTACGATGAAAAAGATAGGCGTTTTGTTAGATTGTCACGAGACTAAGATATCTCAGACTATTAAAAGAACATTGTTGAAAATCAAGAAAAGATTTGAGGAGAACGAATATACTTGGAACGAGTTTTTGACTTAGATTTTTAAAGGTTTTAACTTGATGATGTCGAAAATATAATTGGAGAGAAACAATGTTTACACGTATAAGAATGTCGGCTGAAGAGTTCTGCGATAAGTTTACTGAAGGTCAAGAATTTTCGATTGTGGTTCCTTTAGATAATTTTGAAATAAATCTATTATATAAAGTTTTAATTAACGAACTATTTCTCACATTTAATGGCAAAAATTACGACAAATTTGACATGTTGTGTAGTTATATATACTATGATAATAGTAGCGATGGAAGATTTTTCTTTGACTTGTCAGAATATCCAGAATATACTGATGACAAGATTGCGTTTCATGTAGTCGTTCATGGTTCTGATGAATTTGATGAAGATGAATTTATCGAGAAGGTTGAAAACGGTGAAGTGCTCGATCTGTTTGGAGACAAAGGTTTAGTTTCTTATAATGTTATAGAAGAAGAAGCCACTCAAAGTACAGAAAATAAAGATTTCGAATTTGATGTTTACTCGTATTACAAAGGTTTAATGAAAATAGATTTACGTGAAGCTATTGGCCTGATGATGAGTAATACTATAAAAAAGACATGAGGTAGATATGAGTTTTTTAATTCCATTGTTGTTGTACCTGTTTAGCGGTTTGATAGGTTTTTGTTCAATAAAAACTTTCATTCATGTTATACTAAAATTAGAGTGGACAAGAAGTGATAATTTAGTTTATCTTTGGATTTCTTTAAGTTTGGGATGGTTTGCTTTAATCGGTTTTCAACTTTGGATTGGTTGTGTTTGTTTTAATGAGCTTTTGAGAAAGGTTCATTTAAATGTTTATTAATGCTCCTGTAACCTAAATGGACAGGTGTTCGCCTACGAAGCGAATTTTATGTAGGTTCGATCCCTATCAGGAGTAGTTGTTTATTCTATTTGAAATGACTTATATTGGAGGGGAAATAGATGGCAGAATCTAAAGAATATCAATTTAGAACTGTTCAGAGGTATGTTGTTCCTGCCCCGATTCCTCACATTATTACTGAAAAAGATTTACCTAGAAATCATAAAATTATTGTTATTTTACCGCATAGTGATGATGGTAGATATTTTGGATCATCTTTACATTTTCTCAATAAAATAAATGATGTAAAAATAGTCATTATGTCTCCTGGTCATCATGGAGTTGAGACAAATATCTCTAAAAATAAAAAGATACAACAGAGATGGAATGAAGCTGTTTCATGGGCGAAAATGATTGGATATGAAAAAGAACAACTAGTAAATTTTAGAGCCGACAAAACATATAATAAAGAGACTATTGATAATTCTGATATGCAAAAACTTCATTGGTTTATGGAATATGAAAAACCATCTTTTATTCTTCTTCCTCATATCAGTGATACTGCACAAGCAATAAATTTTAACAGTAGGAATATGACAATGAGAGCTTTATCATGTTGGATAACAGATAGACACAAACGTAATTCTCGTGACAAAAAGCCTACTTTTATTGCTGAATACCCTACCAATCATGTTCCTATTCTTCCTCCTTCTGACAAAAACTTCATTGTTATGTTCACAGACCCTTCAATCGCAGAGATTAAACATCAAGCTAACAAGTGTCATGTCAGTCAAAAGGATACTGGTTTTGAAATGACAGAGAGAATGGTTGAGGCGATAGAAACGGTGACAGAAGCAGAAGACATATATCAAGCAAATAAACGTAGAAAGTGTGCAAAATATCTGTCTGACATAGACGTTGATTCTAACACATCAAGAGGAGAGCAGTTTGGTATAACTAAAGTATCAATTAAAGTTATACGTTCTGTTCCATTCATCATAGAGGAAAGATTAAAATTTCCTCTTAGCAAAACAGACAAAAATAGATGGAATAATATTTAAATTGTGGTTTAATTTACGATATAATAGATTCAGTTAAAAATCCGCAACAAAAATAAACACTAAATAGAGAGAGAGAGAATAATGTCAACAAAACCCAAGAACAGTGATGCTGATGCTGATGCTGATGCTGATGCTATTAACACACTAGACGATAATCGAAGAAAACATCTTGATGCTTTAATCAGGCATATAAAGTTGGTACAAGATGCTGCTCAACTTATGGGCAAACGTTTGATAGATGCTGGAGAACCAGAGATTGCTATCATTCTTATTGCTAACAGTTTGAGTCATGATAAGTCTAAATTTCATGGAATAGAATGGAATCATCTGGTAAGAGAAGAAGATAACGAATTGCTTAAGAAGGCATTGGATCAACATTATTGTACAAACATGCATCATCCAGAGTATTGGGGTGGTATCGCAGACATGCCTCGTATTTACATAGCTGAGATGGTTTGCGATATTTATGCAAGATCAGCAGAGCAAGGAACTGACCTTAGAGGATGGATTAAAGATGTTGCGGTTCCTAAATACAATATGACTGTACGAAGTAAACCATATAGAATAATCAAAGAATTTCTTGATCTATTACTTGAAGAAAAGTTCAAAAAAGTTTAATCGGAGAAAAAATGCCATACATTACGCAAGAAGACAGGAAAAAATATGATGATCTTGTCGATGCTTTAATAGGCGAATTAACAAGTTCGGATGATCAACAGCTTATAAAAGGACATCATAACTACATCATGTATACTTTAGCATTAAAACTTGCAGATTCTATTGGCGTTAGATATGCTACTTTGCAAGATATCATCGGAACGTTTGACTGTTGCAAGATGGAGTTTTATCGCAAAATTGTAGCAAAATATGAGGAAAAGGCAATAGAAAAAAATGGGGATGTTACATTAAGACTATTGGCAGGAACAGACAATATTAGAGTAGACAGTCACGTTAATATTTCTGGCTATACAGCAGACATTGTAGAGATAGGAATAATACCAGATGACGATATTTGTACTATGCATCGAGGCAAAGCAGGGTTTTTAGTCGATTGGGATCGTCATGAAATTGGAGATAAAGGTAAAGTTTTTCATGAACTCACAGGCGACAGAAGTTGGGTTTTAAGAACGGAATGTGTTTTAATATATAAATAAAAACAAAAATAAAATGAAAGTAACATGGCTTATAGAAAACGAAGTATTTGAGCATAACATCGATGCATTGAAAGCTGAATTGAAACGACAAGATATTCCGTTTGAATTAGTTAAATATGCTCCACTTGGAAATGGGATATACAAAAATCCTAAAGACGCTGAAAATAACGGTTGTGTTTTATTTTATGGAAGTCTCGGTCTGATGAGACATCTTCTTAGAGAGAAATCTTGGATTCCTTGTGGATGGTGTACATTAAAGAATTTTGAATGTTCAAAATATTATGCTTATTTTGGCAAATTTTTGTTAAACCAAGATTATATTATGTTGCCAGCCGTAGAGCTATTAAGACAAAAAGAATTCATATATGAAAAAATGGGTATTGATAATTGTGTTTTTGTTCGACCAAGTAGCGGATTCAAAGAGTTTGCTGGTTCTGTAGTTCCTTTTGATGAAATGGATAAAAATGCATTAGGATTTGGTTTCTATCATGAGAACCCTGAACTTATGACAGTTGTAACAACTCCTAAAGTTTTAACAAAAGAATGGCGATTTGTTGTTGCTAAAAAAAAGGTAATAACAGGTAGTCAATATAGATTAGGAAAAGATGTAGAACCAGAGTTAGTAGAGATAGACTGTGAAGCCGCACTGTACGCTCAGAGCATCGTAGATAAGGTTGAATGGGAACCTGACCCAATCTATACTTTAGACGTTTGTGAGAGCAATGGCGAACTGTTTCTGCTTGAATTAAATGGCTTTAGTACATCAGGATTGTATGATTGCGATTTAGAAACCATTATACGAGTAGCTTCTAAAATGGCAGAAGAGGAGTGGGCAGACACTCACGGATAATTCATGATTTGTCACTTATGCGAATTAGAGTGCGAGAGATATACAGATCATCATCTTATCCCAAAAACAGTCCATTCTAACAAATGGTTTCAGAAGAAATATACTAGAGAACAGAAGAACAAAACAATATCTGTTTGTAGAGAGTGTCATCACGCCATTCATAATTTAATTCCTAGCGAAAAAGTTCTTGGTCGTAAGTATAATAGTATACAAGATCTTAAGTCAAATGACAAAATTAAGAAATATTTGAAGTGGGTCAAAAGAAAATCGGTAAAAAATGACGAGAATAGATAGAGACTATCATGGCAAAAAAGCTTGGAGCTATTTCGAGAAAAGGATGTAAAGCTACTCTTCATTCTGGAGAGGAGATATTTATATGTATTGCCACAAAAAAGCATGCTGCCTATTTAAGCGATCCTAAAGATGCTGAAGCATTGGGACGTTGGCTTCTTCAAGCTGCTGCTGCCATGAAAAAAGAGAAAATAAAAAGGAACAAAAAATGAAAACATTTGAATCTATATTTACAATGGAAAACGCCGCAAAAGTCGCTCAATCTATACTTAAAAGCATGGACGATGAAGATACAATAGTAGACTATGATTTTCGCTTCCAACAAGGCGAATTTGTTAGCGACGATATAAACACTTGGATTAAGTTTGATACTGATGAGTATCCTCTATTACAAACGATGCTTGAGACTCTTACTGACGAAACAATAGAACCTACGGAAGAAAGAGTTGAGCTATTTACTAAATTTAGGGAAGAGATTTGTGGCTTTTTAGCTGGAGAACTCAAAACTCAAATTTCTGATAAATTGAGAAAATGTGTTTTTGGAAAAAAGATAGATGCTAAAATGTGCCCCATTGAAACAATAAAAGTCACTAGTTTTGATTTGGCGGATGTTCCTGATAGTGCCAGGTATCTTTTAGTTGTTAAGAAGGAACAGCCTAAAGACAATATTGCTCCGTCTGTTTCTAAAGATCTTTATGATTACTTATATACTTTGGATGATGGGAAGTTAACTAAAGACGAGATAGAGCAAAAAATAAATGATTTTATCTCAGAAAAACGAGATTGTGACTCAAAATTCAAGTATGTTAAAGAAGTTAAACTAAAAAAGGCATTTTTCGAATGTCAGGTTGAGCTTTATGCTGACTATACTATGTTAAGACCAGAGGATATAGATAGTTCTGGCGGGATTGAAAATATTCCCGATTTCTAACAATTTACAATAGATGTAGAAAAAGGAAATTAAGATGAAAATTAGAAATGGCTTTGTGAGTAATAGTAGTTCAAGCAGTTTTTGCATAGTTGGTATTTGTTTTTGCAATAAAGATAAAGCTATATCTACATTGGAACCTCTTTTCGATAAACTTAATATAGCTAGAGAGGCTGGATGTAGATGTGATATTGATCGTCAAAAACTACAATTAAATGATTTTGGGTTCTGCCCCAAGTGCGGGAAACCTCTTCTTAAAAAATATACTTTAGGTGACATTGCTGGTAAGCTTAGACCAAAATGTTCAGAAATAGATATTAGCATAGAACTTGATGAGAATGCTATATATATAGGAAAGTGCATTGGTTCAGACAGCGGTGATAGAGTATTAGATGAAATAAATAAAATGAAAAATACTGATAGACAACTTAAGGAATTGTTCGGGAAAAATGCGGACATACGAGTTTATACCTTAGAAACATGCTAGAAAAAGGAATTAGAGGAAGAATAAAATGTCAACATTAGTAGTAAAAGTTTGCAAAATTAAAGAGGTCAGCGTACATGATAACGCCAGAAACTTAGAAATTGCAGTAGTAAATGGCTGGCAATGTGTAGTTCCTAAAGACAGGTACAAAGCAGATGATTTAATCGTTTACTTTCCACCTGATACTACGCTTCCTGAGACAGAGACTGATAAAATGGGAGTAACCAATTACTGTCAGAAGACAGATCAAGGAATGCGTATTCGCCAAGTTAGACTTCGTGGTGAACCTTCTTTCGGATTAATCATTGATATTCCAGATAACGTTGATTGGAAAGAGGGAGATGCTGTTGATGAGCATTACGGAGCTAAGAAATATGAACCACCTGTTCTTGGTCGTGGTGGAGATATTCTCGGCAATAATCATGCTCTGTTTAGCAAATTCACTGATATCCAAAATCTTCGAAATTTTATTAATGTTTTTGAAGATGGAGAAGAGGTTGTTTGTACAGAAAAAATTCATGGAACTTCCGGAAGGCAGATTTTCATCAATTCAGATTCTGAAGGAGAACTACTTTTTTGCGGATCTAAGAATCATCCCAGAAAAAGACCTGATACAGAAAAAGAGATGAAGTCTCACTTCTATTGGTATCCTTATACTCTACAAAGCGTCAAGGATATGTTTGATGGTCTTAAAAAAGATCACAAAGTTATTGAACTTTTTGGCGAGACATACGGAAGAGTCCAATCATTAAGATATGGTATTAATGGAATTGCTTTTCGTTGTTTTGCATTAAAGCTTGATGGAAGATACGTTGACTTTGATGATAGAGTTATAATTTGCGAGAAGTATGGCGTTCCAATGGTTCCTGTCCTTTATAGAGGACCGTACAGTCTCGAAAAGATCAAAGAAGTTAGCGAAGGTAATACTATAATCGCTGACATTGATCAAATTCGAGAAGGAACGGTTGTGCAACCTGTCAAAGAGCGAACTCATCCAGCTATTGGAAGATGCATCCTCAAAATGGTTTCTGATACATATTTGATGGGCAAACATGCAGAAAGAGATACGACAGATGCTTGATTTTAATACAGCTAGTGATATTTGTAAGGAAATCAAATCTGATCTTTCTGAATGTAGTAACTCATTATGGGCTATAGAAAAGTTCGAAATAACGAGCAATGATAGTGAATCTTTTAACTCTCATGAAGTTATAAGTGGGATACAAGGAGGTTCTATCCGTTGTGTCGAACCTGGAACGTATACTAGATTAGTTAGAAAGCCCAGTACAGTTGTAATGAGTGACACTACTGCCGAAACTAGAGATCTTTTCTCTTTGGCTCTGAATGCAAAGGGAGAAGTTCTTATAGCTGGATTGGGTCTTGGCGTTGCTATAGACCTTATAATGAAAGATGAAGATGTTAGGCATGTAACTGTCGTTGATATATCGCAAGAGATTATAGATCTTGTTGGCGGTCATTTTAAAGATAAGTATGGTGATAGGCTTACAATTATTAATGCAGATATTTTAGAATGGAAAGCTCCCAAAAATGTTCATTATGACTATTGTTGGTTTGACATTTGGGATAATATCTGTGCAGATAATTTAGAAGATATGACGAAGTTAAAAAGAAAATACGCGAAGAAAACAGAGCGAAAAGGGTTTTGGGCAGAAATGGAATGCCTAAGAGCTAAACATAGATGGGGCTAAAATGAAAATGATAATGAGAATAAATGCTCTTTCAGTTATAAAATCTTTTAAAAATATAACTCCTATGTCTAGTTGCTGGAACAGAAAAAAATATAGCCCTCATTCTGTTATAAATAATTGGGTGACTACTCATTCTTCGTGTTGTTTTTGGTGGGATATGAATTCTCTTACCAGAACTGCAACATATCATTCTATATGTTTTTAAATAAAATGAATATAAAAAAACAAAGTAAATTTTTAAGTCTAGTTTTAAGACATAAACCAGAAACAATTGCTCTCACATTGGAACTTTCTGGTTGGGCTTTAGTAAGTGATATTCTTATTAAATGCAATATGTCTATAACGGAGCTTGAGGTTATAGTTGAACAAAATGACAAAAAGAGATTTGAGTTTAATGAGGATAGAACTAAGATAAGGGCATCTCAGGGGCATAGTATTGATGTAGATTTAGATTATGTTCCTACGGTTCCTCCTAAACTTCTTTATCATGGGACTTCAAATGGAGCTATTCATAAAATCTTGGCAAGTGGGATAAAAAAGATGGAGCGACATCATGTGCATTTATCGGCAGATAGAGAAACAGCTATTGAAGTCGGAAAACGTAAAGGTGATGCATCCGTTTTAACAGTTCGTGCTCAAGAGATGTATCTTAATGGTTATAAATTCTTTCAGTCTACTAATGGTGTATGGTTAACTAAACATGTCCCTGAAAAATACCTCAACGGAATAGACTTGAAGCAATATTATCATGATATTCATTGCAACGCATTTCGACATGAGCCTATGGGTTGTCCTGAATGTTCTTGTTACATGAACCTAAAATTGATTACTGCTCAAACTCACATTAAAGAACTTGAGAAAGAAAAAGCTCCATTTTATACAGATCACATCAAGGATCTAGAAAAGAAGATTGTGGAATTGCAAACTATTGTAGATCGTTTGGATAAAACAAAAGATAACGTTCCAATTGTTGAAGGAGATGTTGTTTGGTTTAATTTTCATGAAGATACGATAGATATCCCAATAGAGGGTGAAGGAATTGGGTGGATTGGTTGGGAAGAATGTCGCGGTAAAAATGCTAAAGAAGCAACATTAAAAAGATCAGTGCGAGTTTCTGTAGAAGATGGATATTCGACTAAAGAAGTAGCAATAGCTGCGAGAAAGGACAAAGAACAATGCTTTACACTAGTTCAGATCTACATTTTAATCATGAGAACATAATTAAATATTGTGATCGTTCTTTTTGTTTAACAGATTTTGAAAGAGAATCTATTCAAGCTATTAGAGAGCGATGTCCTAATGATAATAGAGCGGTAAGAGAGTTTAAAATCTCTCAAGAGTCTGTTGATAGGATGGATGATATTATCATTAATTCTATTAATGCGGTAGTTCAGCCTAACGATACATTTTATATTCTTGGTGATTTTTGTCTTGCTAGGAAAGATTTTAGTATTGTTGAGGGATATAGAGACAGAATCAATTGTAAGCACATTCATTTCATTTTGGGTAATCATGATTATTTTACTGACGAAGAGTATTTAACGGTATTCGAGACTGTAGATCATTATAAGGAAGTTAATTTTAATAAGACTAAGTTTGTTATGTGTCATTACGCTATGGTAGTCTGGAATAATTCTTTCCGAGGTTCTATCATGTTGCATGGTCATTCTCATTCAACTCTTGAAGAGTGGAAAAGGCGGCATATGCCTGGTTTACCTTTGTTTGATGTTGGTTTTGATGAGTGGCGTGGACCTGTATCGTTCGAAGACCTTATACATAGAGCTAATATACTAAAAAATAAGGTTGAAAAGATCGATTATCCTGATATGCCTTGATTTTTTGTTTTTTAATTTAAATCCGCTTCTTAGAAGCTCTTCCGTTCTGAAAGAACATAATCCCGATTTTTAAAAAAGTTGTAATAGAGATGAAAGGACGAAAAAATAATGTATTCATACTTCCATCCAGCCTTAATAACCATAATCAAAGATATTACGGCAGAGACTTTTCATCCGATAATCTTTTTGGTATCTCCGATGCCAGGTCCGATTGAAAGTCAACCAACAGATAGTAATAGATATCGATCTAAAATGCATCATACAGGTGGATTTAAAACACTACAAGAAGCTATAGATGGTATCCCAGCATTAGCGGAACAGGTTAAAGAGCATCTAACTGTAGGGATAGAATGCAAATATTTCAAAAATCTACGGATGCTTGCATGGGATGGAGTAGGGATTCCAGCAGACACACTCTTCATCAGTAATGATGAACTAGTCGATAGTTGCGAATACAAGGCAGAATAATGGAACACAAAAAGAAATATGGTATATATGAGTTGAATTCATCTTTAGATGGGAATAAACTTATTGATGAGACTAATAGTTTTAACGTAGCGATTAGTGTATGCGAACAAAGACATGAAGAATTCGTATGTGGTGTTGATGAGGCAAAAGATGAAAGTATAGGGCATATATGTGTCATAGACAATAATGGGAAGATATTAGAGAGCAAGAGAGTTCTCAAGATTATCAAAAACTTTTATCCTAACACAGAATATCATTTTATGTCTAACTTTTTTGAATGCGAATTTTCGTTCATGGGAGTTACGTATAAAACGTCTGAGCACTTCTTCCAGGCTTCTAAGGCTACTAATGAGAAAAGTGCTCAAAAGATAATAAACGCTAAGACTCCAGCCGATGCAAAAAGTTTAGGTAGAAAAATCGTAATAAGAAAAGATTGGGAAGATGTTAAAATTGATGTAATGAGATTTGCGTTGAAGCTTAAATTTCAAGATAAAGTCTTACGAGAGTTGCTTTTGGAGACTGGTGATGCTACGTTAGAAGAGGGAAATACCTGGCATGATTTCTGCTGGGGTGTAGACGCAAAAACAAGATATGGCGAAAATTGGCTTGGTAAACTATTAATGGAACTTAGAGAAAAATTAAATAATTCGGATGATTAATGAAACAATATCCTAAAATACCTGGAAGTAAGCATTGCCCTTTAAAGCCTTGTATTGCTTTCGAAAAATATGATGGCTCAAATTTGAGATTTGAATACACAAAAAAGCGTGGATGGTACAAGTTCGGTACTAGACGACGTTTATTTGACCACACAGACGCTGTATTTGCCCCTGCAATCGATTTGTTTATGAATACTTACTCAGATAGTCTTTCTAAAATAATAAGGGATCACAAGCGATTTAGAGGCATAGATAGAGTATGTGCTTTTGTAGAATTCTTTGGGAAAGAGTCTTTTGCTGGATTACATAAATCAGATGATCCGACAAGAGAAGTTATGTTATTTGATGTTAATGTTCATAAATTTGGACTTCTTGGACCTAGAGATTTTATTAAGATTTTTGGTGATCTAAAAATAGCCAGGAAGTTGTATGAGGGAAAAGCTAACGGTTCTTTCTTCGAAGCGATTAGGAATGGAAAATATGATGTTCCGAGAAGTGGAGAATGGGATATATTTGAGGGAGCAGTATGTAAAGGCGGTTCAGGTGGAACCGATCTCTGGATGTCGAAAATTAAGACAAAAAAATTCAAAAAAAAGCTTCAAGAAGTATACGCTAATGACTGGGAAAATTATTGGGAGTAAAAATGAATGAAAAATTAGAAATTGGTGACAAAGTAAAAATAAAAGATGGTGAAGTAGGGATATTAAGAAGTCTTAATGCCAGCGTTGATGAAAGAGGAGCCATTACCGAGAGTTTCGGCACTAAATGTTGTGTAGAATGTGAGATGCCTCCATATAATTTTCATGGTAAATTATTGAGGCAAATTAAAAACAGAGTAGTAAATCGAAACGATATAGTAATATGCGAATAAAAAGAGTAAAATGAGTACAGAAAAATCTAAGATAACAATAGCAGTTGACTTCGATGCAACATTAGCAAATTATGAAAGCTGGGATAAGCACGGAGAAAATCCAGGTGATCCTAGAGAAGACGTTGTACAAGGTCTACAACGTTTAAAAGATGCTGGTTGGATTATAGGAATACATAGTACAAGAAATACAGAAGTTATAAAAAAATGGATTATTAAACATAATTTATCAGAACTGATAGATTTCGTTAATGATAATCCGAATCAGCCAGAAGGGTGTTCATCTAAAGCTATCGCTTTTGCGTATATAGATGATAGAGGCATTAGATATGACGGAACAAACATGAACAAGGTTGTTGATTCTATATTAGATGGAACAATGGAGCCTTGGTACAAGTAAATATAACTCTAGTATTAATAGGATTTTGGGTCTTTTTATTTTTTATTCCCGATTTTTTAAAAAGTTGTAATAGAGATGAAGGATAGGAAAATGAGAGAGATGAAGGATAGGAAAATGAGAGAGATGAAGGATAGGAAAATGAGTAAGAAAATTAGTGGAACAGCAGAATGGGCGGTTGCTAACGCCAATTGCATAATTGGCTGTCGCCATAACTGCAAATATTGTTATGCCCGCTCGAACGCAGTTGATAGGTTTAAGAATGTGAAACCAGGCGATTGGATTAAAGAAGAAGTTAATTGGAAACAAGTTAACAAGAAATGGAAAAAAGTTCCAGGTGTTATAATGTTCCCAACAACTCATGATATTTGTCCTAACACCAAAGATTTAAAAACTTTAGACGCTAGTATTGAGTGTTTAAAGAACATACTCAAGCCTGGCAATGATGTTCTTATTGTCAGCAAACCTCACATCGAATGCATAACTAAAATATGCGAAGAACTTGTTGAATATAAAGATAAGATTTTGTTCAGATTTACGATTGGAGCTATGGATAACGAGATTCTCAAACATTGGGAACCTAATGCTCCCAGCTTCGGAGAAAGATTTGACTGCTTGCAGCACGCTTTTAAATCTGGCTTCAAAACTAGTGTCAGTTCAGAACCTATGCTTGATTCTGATGGCATGGTTCTGATGTATGATATGTTAGAACCATATGTGACAGATAGCATCTGGATTGGCAAAATGAATAACGTTAGACAAAGAGTAAAAGTTCAGACAGCAGAAGATAAGAAATATGTTGATATGATCGTAGAAGGTCAGACTAATGCAAAAATACACGAAATCTATGAAACATTGAAAGATGATTCCAAAGTCAAATGGAAAGAGTCGTTTAAAACTGTTTTGGGATTAGAATTAGCTGAAGAAGCAGGAACTGATAAGTAATGGAATATTACGGCAACAATCATCTTATTCATTTGGCTCAATTTTCTGTTGAAGATGTTTTGCCTTACAGAAATCCTAAGAAGGGTTCTGTAAGAGGATACGAAGTAAGTGGAAAAATATATTCTGTTAAAATGGCATCACATCGATACCAGATATTTGCTAAATCAACAATTTGTGCATGTTGTGGTCTTGTCGGTGATACAATGGTATTAGATATTAGTCATTATGATTTTGAAAGAAATGGTAGACCGCATTTTAACCTTTATGCTAAATGGGATGGATGTCTTGTTTTGATGACAAAAGATCATATAATTCCTAGAAGTAAAGGTGGAAAAAATGAGATTGGGAATTACCAGACAATGTGTTGTTTGTGTAATTCTGCAAAAAGCGATCATGATGTGAATATTGAAGAATTGCAATCTTTTGAGACTGTAGCAGCAAGAATTAAAGAAATTAAAGAAGAACAATTAATTATATCATAAATGTGATTAATTTTATGGTATAATTGATTTGTTGAATTAACTGAAGAAACCCTAATTGAAGGAGACATAAAATGTCTAGAGTAGAAGTTCTCTTAATCGATCCACAAGAAGATTTTTGTAACCCTAATGGAGCGTTATTCGTGCCTGGAGCCGATGATGATATGAGTCGTGCTGCTAAGATGATAAAACGAATCATGCCAAGAATAGATGACATTCACGTCACTCTTGACTCTCACCACAACTTTGATGTTGCACATCCTATATATTGGAAGGACACCAGCGGTAAAAATCCTGATCCTTTCACCATCATCTCTGCTTCTGACGTTGAAAATGGCGTATGGACTCCTACTGTTAGTAGTCTCTATAAAAGATCGTTAGAATACGTCAGGGCACTTGAAGCTAACAAGAAATATCCTCTTTGTATCTGGCCTCCTCATTGTATTATCGGCAGTAAATATCACGCTGTAGTCCCAGAACTGTTCGATGTATTAACCGAATGGGAAGTAACTCAAACGGCAATGGTCGATTACGTTACAAAAGGTAGTAACGTTTATACAGAACATTACAGTGCTGTCGTTGCAGATGTGGTTGATCCTCAAGATCCTGGCACTCAGATCAATACTAGTTTAATCGACACTCTGGAAAAGGCTGATATCATTATAGCTTTAGGCGAAGCTGGTTCTCATTGTCTCGCCAATACACTTCGAGACATCGCAAATAGCTTCGGAGACGATTCATGCATCAAAAAAATCATTCTGATAACTGACGCTACGAGTCCTGTCCCAGGTTTCGAAAATCTTCAAGACGATTTCATTAAAGAAATGCAAGCTAAAGGCATGCAGCTTTCTACCACTACAGAAGTTCTAAAATAAGGAAAATACAATGCCTAAACTAAATGATGGACTAGTTGATCACAATCTCACTACAGGCTCTTATGGTTACTCTGCCGTAAGTCTCGAAGACTTGGGAGCAGCCGAATATACTCTTGTCACAATCGTACAAGACATAAGCGGAAGTGTCTGCGGTTTCAAAGACGAAATGGAAGCATGCTTGAAAGAAGTTATTAAATCATGTAAGTTTTCTCCAAGAGCAGATAATCTCATGATTCGTCTTGTTGGTTTCAATACAAGTATACATGAAATTCATGGATTTAAATTGTTGGATGAATGTAACGAAAACGATTATGACGGTATTTTGCATTGTAATGGTGGAACATCTTTATTCGATGCATCTGAAAACGCCATTGCTGCAAGTTCCAGCTATGGTCAGAACTTAACTCAAAATGGTTACGATGTTAATTCCATTGTCATTATTCTTACTGATGGTTGCGACAATGGTTCCTCTCTCACTCAACTTAGCGTTAATACCGCTTTGAAAGATGCGATGAGAGCAGAGAACCTAGAATCTATCGTAACGATTCTGGTAGGCGTTGGAGTTGGTCAGTATCCAGAAATCGGAACAAGACTTGACGAGTTCAAGACTAAAGGTGGCTTATCTCAGTTCATTGATATTAAGGATGCTGATGCCAAAAGTCTTGCTAAGCTTGCTGCTTTTATAACTCAAAGCATCAGTGCTCAATCACAATCTCTCGGTACAGGTTCTGCTTCGACTCCGTTGCCTTCAGTCGGTTTCTTGAACTTCTAAGGGAATCAAAATGAATTCTGATTGCTCATTTAATATCGGATCTACGCATAAGGTCTGTGAAGACTACGCTATAGCTAACGATAGTTATTATGATATGTCTCTAATTGTTCTTGCTGACGGATGTTCTAGTTCTACTGATTCTGATATTGGAGCTAGGATTTTGGTTAAAGCTACAGAAGCGAGAGAGTTAACAAAAATTAGTGGCTTATCTTTTGAGGGGAATATCTATATAAATAACGCAAAAAACGTATCAAATCTAATGAACTTAGACGAAACTGCTTTAGATGCGACTTTATTAATGGCAAAAGTTCAAGATGGAAGATGTATGATTTGTTGTTATGGAGATGGAGTAACTGTTATAGGATATAAAGATGGTAGTACTCGGATTAGATCTGTGTCTTTTTTAACTGCTTATCCTCAGTATCTCTCGTATGAACTTAACACTCAAAGAAGAAAGTTTTTCGATGAAGTTGATAAAGGTGCTAAATTAGAAACTGTAGAACTTAGCGAAAAAGAAACAACGTTTAATAGTGTTGATACTCACATTCCTTCGATATATAGGGATTGTATTGATGATATTTCTTTTATTGCTATTATGTCTGATGGAATACATTCTTTTTACGAGCAAGTACAGACAGAAACGTCAATGACTAAAAAAGCAGTTGATTATGTTACTGTTATAAAAGAGCTTTTGGATATTAAAGGGAGAAAAGGATGTTTCGTTCATAGACTCTTTAATCGTTTTAAGAAAAGTTGTGAAGCCAAGAACTGGTATCACTCAGACGACTTGTCACTCGCTGTAATTAATGTTGAATAAGGTTTTAAAATGAAAGTTTTTGAAAAAGGTAAAGGTCAGGTTAGCATTGGAAAGAATGATTACTTGACTCAAGGGGGCGAAGGCAAAATTTTTGTTAAAGGTAAGACTGCGTACAAAATTTACCTAGACCCTAAGAAAATGATTCCTGTCGCAAAAATTCAAGAACTTTCAGTATTAGATTCTCCGAATATTATACGTCCCGAACATGTTCTTTTAGATAGCAAGAATAACCCAATCGGTTATACGATGCGTTATGTAAAAGATACAACATCTCTTTGCAAAATATTCACAAAAACATTCAAAAAAAAGAACAATATAAAACCTAGCAACGTAAGAGATTTAGTTAAAAATCTATATGATGGTGTACAGCATGTACATAGTAAACAAATTCTAATCGTTGATTTGAACGAGATGAACTTCCTTCTCAATGATCAACTCAATAATATTTTCTTTATTGATACTGACAGTTATAAAACTAAAAGTTATAATGCCACTGCTATCATGGAGAGTATTAGAGATAGACATTCGTCTTCATTCAGTGAAAATACGGACTGGTTCTCATTTGGTATTATCACATTCCAAATGTTTATTGGGATACACCCGTTTAAGGGAAAACACCCTAAATTCAGTAATCTTGATGATAGGATGATGAATAATGTTTCAGTATTGAATAATTCTGTATCGATACCCAAACTTTGTGCTTCTTTTGATGTAATTCCTCAAGCGTATAGAGAATGGTATAAAGCTATGTTTGAAGATGGAAAGAGATTACCTCCACCAGGGCAGTTTCAAGATCTCATTATCATTCAGCCTATTATCCATACAGTTAAAGGTAGTGATAATCTTGATATCGAAGAGTTGCAGAAATACGATCATGCTGTTATTGATTGCAAATATATTGATGGAAACAGAGTTACGATTACTAATTCTAACATATACATTAATGACAAGAAACGCCCGCCGATAGCGAATGTCTTTATTGGTTCTACTCCGAAAATGGGACATGTAGTTACTGCTCGTATCGAAGATGGTCTTTTAAAATTGCGCAATGTAACTATGAGTAAAGATATTGATAGTACAATTGCTGCTGAACAGTTAATGTCATATGGTGAAAGAGTATATGTAAAAAATGGTTTAGATGTATATGAGATTAGGTTAGAAGAGTTTAAAAATATGGTTATTGCAACTCCATGGAGAGTAGCGAATGTCATGGAGAAAGCTACACATGTTTATGATGGAGTAGTTTTACAAAACTTGTTAGGATCATGTTATGCTTCTATGTTCCCAGAGACGAAGACTCACGTACAGTCTCATTTAAAAGAGCTTGTAGGATATAAGATAGTTGACGCTAAGTATTCTAACAAAGTCCTTATGATTATAGGTCAAAAGAAGGGCAAATACGATAAATTCATCTTTAGATTTGATTCTTCTCATCAATCTTATGATTTGAGTATAAAGAATGATATCGTTTATTCTGGATTAAATTTTGTAGTTCTTGATAATGGAATATGCGTACACATAAATGAAGATGAAAATATAGAGTTATTTGTTAATAAGCTTGGAGTTACTGATACTAAGGTTGTTGACGATACAAGTATTGATGGTAACATGATTCTATATAAAAACGGTAATCAAGTTTTGTTTGCTAAAGATAATACTGTCTATAAGATGTCACTCAAGAAATGAAAAAGATATATAGTGTCGGCTACAAAGAATGGTCGTTTTACGAGTTTAAAACTAAGGTAGAAGAGCTTGGTAATATCTTTGTCATTGATGTTAGATATTCTCCTTATAGCTTTAATCCGTTTTGGAGCAAAAAAAACTTAAAGAAGCACTTTAAGAATTATATCCATATCTCAAATCTTGGTAATGTCAACTATAAAAATGGCAAGCCTATCAAGATATATAATTTGGATAAAGGTTGTAAGCAGCTATTGAAAAAGATAGGAGATAGTGATTGTTTACTTTTATGTGCTTGTGAAGATTTTGAGAAATGTCACAGAAGATTTATAGTAGAGAGACTACAGAATATGACGCTTTGTGAAGTTATACACTTAAAAGGAGAGGAAGAATAATGGAATATTTTAAATGTTTAACAAGTATTTTAGAGATGGAATGCGAATGTCCTAATTGTGAATCTATAAATTTCTATCGTATGGACGCAGATAGAAACGAGCCTTGCCACGATGCTGATGGGCTAATGTGTTGGAATTGCAAACAAGAATTCTTCTGGGATAAAATCGCCGCTGAAAACTGCGAAAATGATATTGAATATGGAATGTTCGATGAAGGAGAGAAAGAATAATGGGTTGGAATTATAGATTATTCAAACATACTGATAAAAATCCTAATCATAAAGAAGGAAGCGACATTACTTCTGAATATTTTGTTTGGTATGGCATTCACGAAGTTTTTTACAAGAATGACGAGAGTGACGAATTGAATGAAAATGAAGTAGATCTCATTTCGGTAGATCCTATTCCTTCTCATGGAGCAACAAAAGATGAGATAGAAGAAGATTTAAACATGCAGCTTGCAGCAATAGATAAGCCTGTTTTAGATTATAATCAAATATTAGAAAAGCTTAAGAATGGATAAGTTACTTTTTCATCATTCGACTAACCTTTCTACTATTAGGTATGATATCCTTAAGCCAGCAGATCAGCATACGCTCAACAATAGTCATGTTCATGGATGGCTTAGTGATGACGATCTTTGGGAGTGGGACATAAAAGCTAATAATTGGCTAAAAAATGAAGTTGGTTTTTATCCATTATTTATGGCTGTTGGCGGGACACTCGATGATTTATATCCTACTGGATATTCAGACAATTGGAGAGTGACATTAAGCAGTTGGTTTGACAAAGAAAACAACAAAAAGTGTTATACGAGTAGAAAGAAGGGAGAATTTCCAAATCAGGTTCTTTTCTCTTTCAAGAATATTGAATGCGTTTTCATGGATGTTGATTGGTGGCTCATGACAGCATACAACAATTCATTCGATGATAGATTTGAGACCACAAGCCAAGATAAAAGAAGGGTGTTCAAATACTCTTGGAATAGATCTAAATGGCTTAGGAGGGCAGCAAACGACTCTGGGAGGGTTATATGCGTCGTTCCTCAGTTAGATTTGAGACAAGCTAATAGAATTTGGGTTAGAAATCAAAAGACTAAGAAAATCTTAGATAAAATGGGATTTGAGAATGTTTTTGTAAAAAGGATCCCAGTTGAGAATTTTTAGTTTTGTGACTAAATTTTTTGTATAATATAGAAAACTTTATTGGAGAACATTATGGAAATTACATTAGCAAGAGCGTTGAAGTACAAAAATCGATTGGTTGGAAAAATATCTACTATTACAACTACTGTTACTAGTAAAAATAGTGTTATGAAGGGAACAGAAAAAGAGGTTGATGTTAAAGAACTATTAGAATTACAAGCAACTCTAGTTTCAAATCTAATAACTTTAAAAACAGAAATCAATAAAGCAAATGGTCCTATTATTTTTAATATATTTCAACTTTCTGAGCTTAAATCGTACATATCATGTTTAAATGGTATTGATACTACTCATGGTAAAGCCATTAAAGATAGTAACAGATTTTATACAGCAGCTTCTGACCCAATGGAGTTTGAATCTCAAATACGTTTTAATGATGTTGAAAGATGGGTCTCTGAGACAAGTAAAGAGATTGATAATATTCAAGAAAAAATAGATAAGCACAACCATTCAACTACTATAGATGTTGATGTGCTTGACGAAATATATTAAATTTTAATATTAAGGGAATTCGGATAGAACAAAATAGTGAAATTTTTACATTCTTGTACTTGACCTTGATTCTGAAAATCAAACTTAAGAACTCAAAGGGTCAAAAATAAAAACTCAAGAATGAAAATTCAACCCAAAATTACATTATTTTGAGTTGCTTCGGCTTCTATATTCGAATTCCCTTTTTTGTCGATAAAAGATAGGAGATAAAATGGAAGAACGAGTAGCCAAAGCTGGTGTAGCTATTTTCATCTTAAACGAATCAAATCAGATTTTGCTTGGAGTCAGAATCGCTAAACCTGGTTACGGCAACAACGAATGGCAACTTCCAGGTGGAAAAATAACTCACATGGAAGATTGGATTGATACATGCGTTAGAGAAGTAAAAGAAGAAACAGATCTAGATATAGACGACATTCACTTCGTAACCTCAAGAAACGATATTTATCCTTCTTTAGATATACATTATGTTTGTTCTTTTTTTGTAGCGAAAAAGTACTCTGGGGAAGCTAAAGTTATGGAGCCAACAAAATGTTTAAAATGGAAATGGTTTGACATAAATGATTTACCAGAACCGTTGTTTTTGTCGATAAAAGAGATAGTCAGTAAGAATTATAACAAGATAATTGGAGAATAAAATGACAGAAAAAGTAACAGAGACGATAGAAGTGGTAAAAGAAGAAGTAGCTGAAGTACCTATGAGGAAGTTAGAAGTTTATCAAACAGATGATGGTCGTAGAATCGAAGTTTTTATAATTTGTGGATCAGTTAAACTCGATGTAGAAGATGATGAAGATACTACTGATCAGACTTTCTCTGATAAAACAATTTTTGTTGGAGTCGTACATATTCCTTCGCCTACTGGACCTCAAGAAATCAAATTCGAAATACCTGGAGTAAATAGAATTGAAGTAGCTTTCGACAAGTATTATGAATTTGCTGGCAAGGCTGTAGAAGAAATTAAAAAGAGAATGCAGCAAAGACAAGAAGAAGCAGAAAATAAAATTGTAACTGCACCAGCAGGAGCCTTAAACGCACTAGAACAAGGAAAAGGAAACATCATTATATAATAGAATAATAGAGAAAATGGCTAAAAGAAAAACTAAAAGGAAAATTAAAAGAAAAGTTATCATACGTAATGGTCAATCACCTGGTGACATAGTTATGTTAACTGCTGCTGTTCGAGATCTATATTTATCTCATCCTGAAATAGGTATAGATCCTAGAACGTCTGCTGGAGAGTTGTGGGAGAATAACCCATATATTGTCAAATTAAAAGAAAATGATAAAGATGTCGAAGATATTAAGGTTGATTATCCATTAATCCATGAAAGTAATGAAGGTCAATTTCATTTTATTCATGGATATCGTAAAGATTTAGAAGATAAGTTAGACGTTGATATCAAACCGACTAAGTTTAAGGGAGACATCCATATTGGCGATGATGAAAAAGGATGGATTTCTCAGGTCGAGGAGATGGGCGTTAAAAATAACTTTTGGATTGTTATGGCTGGTGGTAAGATGGATTACACCTGTAAATGGACTTCGCCCACAACAGTTCAAAATGTTATCAATCATTTTAAAGATAGAATAACTTTTGTTCAATGTGGTGCAGTCGCCGATGATCATTATCATCCCAAGCTGGAAAATGTTGTCGATTTAATAGGGAAAACAGATTTGAGACAGTTTATACGTCTTATTTATCATTCTGTTGGAGTTCTTTGTCCTGTAACGTTTGCCATGCATGCAGCCGCTGCTATTGAAATGAAAAACAATCCTCCCATTAATAGAGCATGCGTTGTTATTGCAGGTGGAAGAGAACCCTCTCAATGGGAAGCATATCCAAACCACAGATTTCTATCTACAAACGGAGCAATGGATTGTTGTGATAACGGTGGATGCTGGAAAAGTAGATGTCAAACTGTTGGAGATGGAGACAAGAAAGATATTAAAGACTTGTGTCTTTATCCTGTAGAAATAAATGATAAACTAAAAATACCTAAGTGTATGGACATGATTAAAGATGTTGACATAATACGAGCTATAGAGATGTATTATGTAGGTGGAGTTTTGAAATATAATAACAATAAGACAATAGTGAAAGTAGAAGGTGGTATGCTTTGAGTACAATAGGGATTTTTTCTAAGTTTGAAATGTGTGGTGGATCTGAGATAAGATGCATAGAGCTTGCTAACGCTATTTCTAAATATACTGAGCATTCGCCTATAATTTTATGCGAAAAAAACATGCCTAAAAGTTTGCATGAATACAAGAATCATGAAGTTATTGTAATTGAAAATGTTTTACTACCCGAACCAGACAATCTCAAATACTTATATGAAGTTGATTCTCTTGTAATCATTAACACTGATTGTAAAGAGTTTTCTACGTTAGATTATTGGGAAGGTAAATCAACTAGACATTCTGTTAAAATTGATTTGTCTCGAATGTCTCAAATGACATTTCTTTATAATTTTATAGTAAGTCCATCAAGGCACTTATATACTATTGCGGAAAAAGGTGTTGACGTTAGAATTTTAGTTGCAAATCGTAAATTCTTTGATGAGATTAGTAAGCAGGACAGATATGAGATGATAAGGGATTTACCTCGTATGATGATAGAGAGTCCTATAAACACTAAAAAAATACGACTTCCTAAAAATCCTTGTGATAAGATAAGAATTGGTAGGCATTCTATAGGTTCTGAGTCTAAGTTTGATGTTGACAATGTTAAGTTAATAAAAGAGATAAATAAAAGATATGAGAATGAGATCGAGTGGGATTTTATGGGGATTCCCAAAAGAGATAAAGAAGAGTTGAAGAAGATTGCTAATGTGACTATAAGAGATACATTTTCTATTCCTGTTCCTAAATATTTGCAGGATATAGATATTTTTCTTTTTTTTGTTTCTTGGAAGAGGGAAGAGCCGTGGTCGAGATCTGTGGCTGAAGCTATAGCTAGTGGATGTCCTATACTTGCGACTAATAAGGGTGGGAATAAAGATCAAGTTGTACATGGGAATAACGGATTTTTGTGTAAGTCTCAAAAAGACTTTCATAAGCATATTGTTTCTTTAATAGAGCATAGAGAGCAAATAAAAAAGATGGGAGAAAACAGTTTACTTTATTCTAAGTTTTTCACATCAGAGTATGTCATAAACAAATTGATTAGATTTATTGATATAAAAGCATGAAAAATATAATAGTTTGTAATCTAAAAACGCCCAAACATTTAGAGCATTATAAGAAATATATTCATGGTCAAATAGATAACAGTTTGTTATTAGGTTGGGATAAAAAGGATATCATTTTTGCAACGAATTTCTCTTATTCTTATAGAGGGGTAGAATCTATTGTTTTAAATATTGATTGCGATTTTTGTTTAACTGGTAGCAAAGTGTTTGCGATGGTTGAATTATTTAATGCTGGTTTGATAACTGAAAACGCATGGTTACATGATCTAGATTTATGGCAGACTCATCGGTTCGAGTTCCCTGAAGATATTTCTGACGTTGGTATGACTAGATATATAGGCAGATGGCAGGGAGGTAGCGTGTTTCTTAGACCAACCTCTAAGGACGTATTTGTGAGGATTACAGAGCGTATTAAACAAGAGAAGTCTAGAAAAGAAGAACCTATTATCAAACTCGTCTTTAAAGAAGAAAAATTTAAAAATAGAGTTACTAGAATTGATGGGTCATATAATGTAGGAGCGACTGGGTTTGAGAAGAGATATAACAACAGTCAGAAGCCTATTAAGGCTATACACATGCATCCTCATAGAGGGACGGATTATAAAAGGAATATAGCAGGGATTAATCGGCTAGGAGTAAAAACTGTTGATAGCGATTTGCTTAACATATTCTCTAAATACTTCAATATATCTAAGGATTTGACGAAAGACGCTTCCATAGATATAAAGGTTAATAATTCCGATTATAATATAAGAGACTTGTGTGATGGAGAAAAATTTCATACGAATAGAAAGTGGTGTTTTGCGGACGTAGCAGATGTTTTAAAAGGAAGAAAGTTTCTAGCATTGCCTCATAAAAAGAAAGTTTATATAGACATTATTGTAGTTGAGCCAGGAATTTTCGAGATAGGTCTTTGTAATGAGCATGAAGGGATAATATCTAATTTTGTGGAATATTACGACATGGAGAACATTCCTCTTAAAACTAATTATAGAGATGCAAAAAAGATTAGGCTGTTTAGGAAGTTCTTCAAAAAAGGAGAGACGCTTCATTTAGAACATGAGTGGAGAGTTAATCCTATTATAATCGCAAATAAAATAAATTGTAGGAATAAAAAATGAAACCATCAAAAGATTTTCGTAATCTTTTTAAAGAGGTAGTAGACAAAGATACCTATATGACGAGAGATCTCAAAAGAAATGATATAGATTTTGTGATTGACATAGGAGCTAATATAGGTGTATTTTCATTATATTCTAGAATTATGTTTCCAAACGCACACATAATAGCTATAGAGCCAGAAAAAAACAACTATGCACATTTAATAGAAAATCTTAAAGGTCTATATATCGATTGCGAGAATGTTGCCTGTGGGAACGGTCAAAATTTATATTTTAGAAATAATGGGAATGGAAATGGAAGTTGTGGGCAATACACATTCGAAGACGAGCCAAGAAGCGATGAATCATTTATGGTGAAAAGTATTTCTCTAAAAGATATATTTAAAAAATATGACCTTAAAACAGATAAAAATTATATTATTAAATCTGATTGTGAAGGTGGAGAAAGATTCTTGTTAAATGGTTATAAAGATATTATAGAAAAATGCAAACATTTTTGCATGGAAATTCACTTTCCAAATCCTAGACATAAACAGTTTGATGAATTTCCTTCTTATATGGAATACCATAATTGGACTCAAACTTTTTCACATACGCATAAAATAACATATCATCACTCTAGAAAAAAAAGTGGCATAGGTGTTTATGTCTTATCTAGATATGCATAGATATGCATAGAAAGGTATAAAAATGGCCGTTTGGGATGATTATAATTGGAGATTTTGGAGTCCAAAGGATGAACCTTTGCCTAAGCTATCTTCTAAATATAGAAAAATTTCATTATGTACTACGTGCATGGATAGATTACACGATTTAAAAGAAACACTACCCAAAAATATAGAAGATAATAAATATTACCCCAACCTAGAATTTGTTATTTTAGATTACAATAGTACAGATGGTCTAGAACAGTGGATAAAAAGCGACATGATGGATCACATTGAAACTGGTAGACTCGTTTACTACCGTACACAAGAACCTGAATATTTTGAAATGGGGCATTCAAGAAATGTTGCTTTTAGATTGGCTTTGGGAAACATAGTAAACAATGTAGATGCTGATAATTTTGTAAACAAAGATTTTGCCGATATGTTAAATAGTATGGCAGAAGTTTGCCCCCAAAAAGCTGTTTTTTGTAAAGGGAAAAGAGGGATGCATGGTAGAATCGGTTTTTATAAAAATGAGTTTTTGTCTCTTGGAGGATATGACGAAGATTTAGTTGGATATGGGTTTGACGACCACAGTCTTGTCTATAGAGCTATGGGGAGTGATTTTAAAATGATGTGGTGGGGAGGAAAATATTATGATAGAATAAAAACTCCTAGAAAAGAGGTAGTTACAAATATGCGAGATAAGAATTGGAAGAAAACAGAAAATAAAAACAAAGAAATAACTTTTGCAAAAATTAAAAACAAAGAATGGAAAGTTAATGTTAATCGCCCTTGGGGAAAAGCAAAATTAGTTAGAAACTTTAATACTGAGATATATATATAATGGCTAAGATAGAAATGAATTTCTTGCACAACGGAGCTATGGGAGATATAATTTATTCGCTTCCAACAGTTATAGCTTTTGGAGGAGGAAACTTTTATTGCGAAAAAAACAAACAGTTTGAAGTCTTATCATCTCTCTTAAAACTGCAACCATATCTTAATCAGGTAGCTCCATATAATAAAGAAATTAAAATAGATGCAAATCTTAGTGTCTATAGGAAAGAAGACTGGAAGCACAAACATCTGTGCAGATGTCACTTAGACCCGTTTGACAAAGAGTATGATCTATCTCAATCATGGTTATCAGCAATAGAACCAAATCATAAGGCAGACATTGTTATTTGTAGAACCAGAAGATATCACGACAAAAAAGAAATTGATTGGTCTATACTTAAAAAATATGAAAATAGAGTTCTTTTTGTTGGTGATGAAAAAGACTATAATATTCTCGCTAAAGAGTATGGACTAAATGTCGAGAGATATTGGTGTAAAGATGCTTTAGAATTCGCTCAGATTATAAAAGGGAGCAAACTCTATATAGGTAATCAATCTTTAGGTTTTGCTTTAGCTGAAGCCATGAAACATCCTAGAGTTCTAGAGGTTTTTCATGAAGCGGATAACTGTCAACCGAATAGTTCTAACGGATATACCTATCTCAACGAATCTTTAATTGATTCACATTTAGGCGAGACCAAAATAGTTAAACCTGACAAAAAGAATTTCAGAGCAAAACAAGGTCAAGATAAATGGGTATTATCTGTTTTAAAAAATAAAAGAAATGGTTTCTTTGTTGAGATAGGAGCACACAATGGAATCGATGATAGTAATGCATATGTCTTAGAAAAAGATTTTGGATGGCAAGGAGTATGCGTAGAACCTCATACATATAGCTTCCAGACGTTAGAAGAACATAGATCTTGTATTCGTGAAAATCTATGTATATCTGGCACAAACGGAAAAGTAAAATTCGTTCAAAGAGGAAGATCAAGACAGGTTTCTGGTATATTAGATGATTTTTCTGATGATGTAATTATAGAAAAAGCAAAAAATGGACATCCTATTATAGAAAAAGATTCTATCACTTTATTAAATCTATTAAAAAAACATAGATGTCCAAAAATCATAGAATATTTAAGTATCGATGTAGAGGGAGCAGAATTCGATATATTAGAAAAATTTCCATTTGATGAATATAAATTTTTAACTATGACTATTGAACACAACGCTCAACTTGGTGAACGAAATATAGAAAAGAAAAATAAAATATTTGAGCTACTTTTTTCTAACGGTTACAAAAAAGTCAACTCTACTACGGAAGAAGATTGGTATGTATATTGTCCAAATATAGATTCGAAAGTTATAAGTTTTGATGAGATAGAGCCATTAGGCAATTATTATAGATCTATTGGCAAGAAAATAGTTTCAACAAATGGATGTTTCGATATACTACATCATGGACATATTAGTTTTTTAGAAGAATGTAAATCGTTTGGAGATGTACTTGTCGTAGGGTTAAATGATGATAAATCTATTATATCTATCAAAGGAGAGAATAGACCGATTATAGATGAAAATAGCCGTATTTCTATTATGTCTCATATAGATTTAATAGATCATGTATGTGTTTTTAAAGAATCTACGCCTTGTAAAATGCTTGGTCATTTAAAGACAGATATTCATTGCAAAGATTCTAATTATTCTATAGACGAAATAATAGAAAAACAAATTGTTGAAGACAATGGCGGTAAAATAAAACTTATAAAAAATAACAGTGGATATTCAACTACTAATATTATAAAAAAGATAGAAAAAGAATCAAAGAAAAAACTAAAAATAGGAGTGATAGTAATAGCGACAGGACTTTATTTAGACATGATACAAGATCCTCGTTTTGATCTGATAAATTCATTACATACTCACTTTTTTCCCGAAGATATATTAAATATTTATCTATTCACAGACGGCATCCCACCAGACAATGTAGAACATATACATCAAGAACAATTACCGTGGCCGTATCCTACGCTCTATAGATTCCGTTCTTTCTACGAATCAAAAGATATTTATAAAGATAATGATTATATGTTTTATATCGATGCTGATTCTAAAATCGTAGCTGATGTTAGTAGAGAGATTCTTTCTGATTTTACAGTTGTTAAGCATTGGTCATCTAAAAGATATAAAAGAAGAAAAAAGATTCCAGTTGAAACTGATAAAAAATCGACTGCTGCTATAATAGATCCAAACTATTTAGAATATTATTCAGGAGCTTTCTTTGGAGCGAAAACAAACAAGTTTATATCAATGTCTAAGAAATTGTCTGATAACATAGATGAAGATTTGAAAAATGATATTATTGCGGTATGGCACGATGAGAGTCACTTAAATAGATATTGCTATGAGAATCCACCAGCATTAGTTATTGATAACAGGTACCAAGCGAAAATAAGCAAATTACACGAACTCGAAAACACAGAATTATTAAAACAAAGAGATTACAAGATAATTGCTGTAGATTTAGTCGATAAAACGCATTATAGGATTAAAAAATGATTACTAACAATAAAAATCAAGGGTTTACACCAATTAAACAAATTATAGCAGATGACATTTTTAAAGTAAGAGGTTATCCAATCGATTCTTTTGATTACATAATAGACATAGGAGCGAATTTAGGAGTTTTTTCATTATTAACTACTGTGTTATATCCTGAAGCTCGTATATTCGCATATGAACCATGCAAAGAAACATATGGATATTTAGTTAAAAATGCAAATGGCTTTAATAATATAGAATGTTTTCAACTCGCTCTAGGAGATGGTAGTGATCTTTATTTGTCCGAGCAAAAAGATCATACTGAAAATTTCTTTACTGAAAAATCAGGTAAAACTAAGACTAAAACTAAAAAATTATCAGATATGGTTAAAGATATAGGAATAGATATTGATAATAGTAATTATTTGATCAAAATGAATGTAGAAGGTGGTGAGAAATTCTTACTTACAGATAATATATATAATGTAGTAAAAAATTGCAATCATTTTTGTATGTCAATTCATTTTCAGTCATTGAATGGATGGAATTCTGAAAAAAATGATAATTTACTAACGTACAATGAATATTATGAATGGACAAAACAGTTTGAATCAACGCATAACGTGCTTTATTATAAATCAAGAAAGTCTAAAGGTTATGGTCACTATATCTTGAGAAAAAAAACCACTTTATAATGCTCTTCCTCTTCCTATTGGTCTTAATGGATACCCCTTAAGTATAATAGGTACAGGTGGATTTATCCATTTTTCGAAATACATTCGATTACTTGTTTCTTGGGGTTTCTTTAACGTTCTGATATAAGAAGCTTTAGCCCACCAAAAATTACCAGAATAATGGTCACATCTCCACATGATACCACATGTATCTTCTCCTGAATCTAAGACTTTAACACATTTTTCCCAGTTCAAGAGAATAGCATCGGACATATGCTGTCTCCATGGTTCCGATTTAGTATTGGGCGGATAAGATACTCCCTTTGTATGTAGATAATAAACATAAAATTCTTCATCAGTTTCGTTGCATACTCTCCACAATTCTCTGAGAGTCGGTCCTTCATATAAACTTAAATCAGTCCCAGCATACATTGTTTTAATATTGTCATTAATTCTATTTTTATATTCGTAAGCTTTTGGACCTAGATAAACTTTAGTGAATAACTCTGTATTTTTGAGAAGACCTCCAGCCTTCAAGTATTCCATTAACTCACTAACGATTGATTCCCATCGATTTTTATGAGTAAGTATTGTCGCTATATGAAAAAAACCAAAGATCTTTGGAGATAAATACTTTTTCTTTTTTTCTTTTTTTACCTTATACCTTATCCTCATATGATATTTTTCAAAAAAAACAAATAAAATCCTTTATTTGTGACATGTTTTGATGTATAATTAAACAGATATTGGAAGTCGTATTTTTTAGATGTACTAACTTGGAGACTACGAATGTCTAACGACGAAACAAAAATGGCGATAGTTGATGGACCAAACGCGAAAGCTGTAGCATCAAAACACTACAATTTCTACTTTGATAAAAAAACAGGATTTTTCGCCAGATGGGGAAAAACCAAAGAAGATGATCCAGATTTCTCTCCCTTCGGACCCGAGATAGCTGATATTGAGATTACTACATCATGTAAAGGTGTACCTGGTGTATCTGGGAAAAAGTCACCGTGCCAGTTTTGTTATAAGTCAAATACTCCAAACGGCAAAAATATGTCCTTAGAAACCTTTGTTAAGGTTATGGAGAAGCTCCCTGAGACGGTCACACAAGTGGCGTTCGGAGCCGATAGCGAAGCTACTCAAAATCCCGATTTATGGCGTATGATGGAACATCTTCGTAACATCGGTATCATACCTAATATCACTGTAGCAAATATAACAGATGATACAGCAGATAAATTAAAGAAATATTGTGGAGCAGTAGCAGTATCCTGTTATGAAAATAAAGATATTTGCTATGATTCTGTAAAAAAATTAACAGACAGAGGAATGGATCAAATAAATATACATTATATGATTTGTGACGAGTCTTATGATAGAGCCTTAGAAGTTCTTAAAGATATAAAGAACGATGAAAGACTAGCTAAATTAAACGCTTTTGTTTTGCTATCACTGAAACAAAAAGGTGGAGGAGAGAATTTTACAACTCTTTCTGAAGAGAAATTTAAAAATCTAGTTAATACCGCATTAGACGAAAACATATCTTTAGGATTTGATAGCTGTTCGTGCCACAGGTTTTTGGCGTCAGTCAAAGATCATGAAAAATATGATCAATTTAAGATGAATGCAGAACCGTGCGAAAGCTCTTGCTTCAGTACTTATGTTTCTGTAGATGCTGAATTTTTCCCCTGCTCTTTTGCAGAAGGAGCTAAAGGATGGGAAAATGGTTTAGATGTCGTTAGTTGTAATAATTTCGTAAAAGATATATGGAACCATCCGAGAACTGTAGACTTTAGAAATAAACTATTGTCTAACTGTAGAAATTGTTTTTTGTTTAAAGTTTAGGAGAAAAAATGAAAACTAGAAATGGATTTGTTAGTAATAGTTCAAGTAGCTCATTTATCGTTCTTATGGGTAAAAGTTTTAATCCTACAGACGAAGAAATACAAGAAGCTATATTGGATTCAGGTTATGACTATGACAAAGTTACTGTCCGATATATAAAAGATCGTATCGAATTAGTTAAAAAAGGTAGCCACCTTCAAGACTACGACAATTATCTAGCGATCCGTGTTATAGCAGAGCTATGCGATAGAGCAGATATTATTTTGGACCGATTAGATGTCGGATCAGATCGAGGGCTCCTTTCAAACGCATTGACCGAAAAGAATAAAGAATTGATTCAAAAAGCAGCAAAGGAATTAGAATGAAAACTAGAAATGGATTTGTAAGCAATAGTTCAAGTACATCATTTACGATAACGAATACATCAGATGATGATAAAACAATTGTAGACTTCATTAAAGAAAACCTACACCTTGTAGATGAATTTAATGAATGTTATGCTTGGCACGAATATACGCGAGAACAAGTAATAAAAAGTGCTGAAGATCATTATTGCGATGATAATTATTCTTTTTCCGGAAAAGAAAAGAAAAACATTGCCTTTGGAGACGAAGAAGGAACAGTTTTAGGTACAATATTTGATTATATTCTTCGTGATGGTGGAACCTCTAAAAGCTTCACTTGGAAATTTGATCAATATTATAGATAGGAAATTAGCATGAAAATTAGAAACGGATTTGTTAGTAATAGTTCAAGCAGTTCTTTTATCGTTAAAAAAAAAGGACTTAACGAATTGCAAATTTATGCGATTCATAATCACATAAAAATAGTCAATGAAGGGATTTTCCCTGAGTGGACAGGTGAAGAGCATACAGATGAGGCATGGAGCGTAACAGAAAAATCTCTTATTATCGAATTGTCTACTTGGATGGATAATTTCGATATGGAATTTTTCCTTAACAAAATAGGCGTACCAAAAGAAAATATTACAGGAGAAGAATATGAAAATTAGAAACGGATTTGTCAGTAATAGCTCAAGTAGCTCTTTTGTCGTAGCAATCAAAAAAAGCGATAACGTATGTCCTCATTGCGGAAGAGGCGATCCAAACATATTGGGAATGATTGAACAAGATCATAGCTCTTGCGAGACAGAGATGGAAGGAATAGGCATCGATGTAGTTTTAGAATTCGCTGACGGTTTATGTAAATATGATGACTATCATAAAAAAACAGCAAACGAAATAAAAGAAAAAGCTGCAAAATATGAAAACGAATGGGAATTAGCTGTTTTCTCCATATCTTATCACAACGAAACTTTAAACCAAATGATCGAAGAATCGATATCAGCAGGAACAATTGAAGTAATATATAAAGGTTAATTATGAAAATTAGAAATGGATTCGTAAGTAATAGCTCAAGTAGCTCTTTTATAGTCGTTCTAGATAAAAATCCTATGGAAATAGATGCAGTCGAGTTGCGTAAACTTCTTTTTGGAGACGCAACAAATCTAAACACATACGATTATACGGATTCAACTACGCTACTTGCAGAAACAATACTAGCAGATCTTCAACTAGAACATAAAAGAGGGAAAAGAGCAGAAAACGATTACTATTATGGAGTTAAAAGTGTTCAAGGTAAAATGTCAAAAGAAGATCTTGCCGAGAACATAGCTTGTGGATATTTCGATGGTCACCCTGATTTTTCCGGTAATAACTACTACTATAATACTGAAGATCATAAACTTGAAGAGGAAGCTAGAAAACAAGGCGTAGAGGAACCATATCGAGATCCAAAATGGAGCGAGTTAATTCAAAAAGCTTGTAAAAAAAGATATGTAGAAGAAGAAAAGATGACAAACGAAGCAGCAGCAGCAAAAGTTGCAGATCCGTTTTGGGAAGAACATAAAGATAAGTATATTTATCTTCTTGAATATAGCGACAATGAGGTTTCGTTGGGATGTACTTTAGAACATGGCGGCGTATTCGATGAAATCCCTCATATAAGAATAAGTCACCACTAAGGAGAATAAAATGAAGATTAGAAATGGATTCGTAAGCAACAGTTCAACCAGTTCCTTTTATATTTATGGCATATGTCTAGATATAGCTGAAGACGAAATAATAAACAAATTTAAAGAGAATACCACAGAAGAAATGCAGAAAATGATATTGGCTAAAAATAATGAAGCCGCAGCAAAGTCCTCATATAAACATGAGTTCGATAATTTTGAAACATATATAGATAATTTCGGTGAAGACTTTTATGAAATGGTATATGAAATAGGAGAAGTATTAAATCTTTCAGTCAACCAACCCGAATATTCTGGAACTTATATTGGTATAGATCCAAGCGATATTGGCGACAATGAGACAGGTAAAGAATTTAAAACTCGCGTAGAAACTCTTATCAAATCTTTGCTTGGAGACGATATCACAGGATTCGGTTGGCACGAAGAAGCGTGGAGAGATGGTTAATCATGAAGATTAGAAACGGATTCGTAAGTAATTCTAGTAGCTCAAGTTTCGTAGTCTTTGGTTTCAAAGTTAAGAGTGATCCAGAGATGATATGTAAACTTCTATCATTATCAACAGAAAATATCAAACTCGATAAAGATGATCCGGATTACTATAATGATGAACTGTGGGATTTCATATATACCGAGACACGTCATCCCAATAATATTGAATTCGTTATAATAAACGACGATTCTAATGAAGGTGTTATAGTCGGAAAAGAAATAGCGGTAGCAAGTAGTAGCAAAGATTTTTATCTAAAAGAAACTAGTTTTTCTACGAAAAACCTAAAGACAATGGAAACAAGACTAAAAGAAGTACAACAAGAATTTGGAATTGAGTCAGAAATAAAGCTATTTACCGGCATGCAAAGCTGTTAACAATAGATTATTTTAGAATAATCCTCCAAACCTCGATACAACACTAACAATTAGATTGGAAAACTATGGGAACAATGTATTTTAAATGTCCCGTTTGTGACAACTACATTCACTTCAAAGACAAGGATGATAGATTCCCTGTCAACTATAAGTTGAAATGTAAATTCTGTACCTCCATCTTTGGATTTATCCCCAAAGTATTTGTAAGAGCAGACTTTACACTGAACGGTGAAGAACTTAAAGAAAACGAAATAAAAGACATACTCGAATTAGATGAAGACGACGATGATGGAACAGTCTCAACAGAAGAGTTGGCATCAGTTATTGACGAATTCGAAAAAAATCAAAAAAATTAAAGGACTCTTATTTTTTCCTTGCAAAGTGTATAGATATCGTGCTATAATGCCGATAGTTAAATTGTAAGCATGTTCTATTAAAGGCATGCAAAAATAAACGAGATAAAATGAAGACTCAAAAAAACATTACGACTGCTCAACAAAACGCTATTGGCGTAGTCGCTGAGTCTCTATCCTCGTATTATTCATATCTCTTGCTGTCCAGTTTATGTCTCTAAGACATAATTAGGATTTGCTCTAAATTTTCCCCTCCTTTCGTTCCCCAGTAATTTCCAGCAAATCAAGAGTAAGAGATACTTTATAATTAAATAAGGGCAAGATGCACAAATGGCAGTGCGGTCGGCTGTAACCCGGCTCTCAGAAATGATACCTGGAGGTTCGAGTCCTCTCTTGCCCATCAAGGAAAGTAAAATGTTCTACAAGCAATGTAAGTTAATAAAAAAGACAGACAAAGGCATGATCCAAGACGTTCGTTGGATTCCCGAAAAATATGCTAAAAGGAATAGTATCCTAGAGCTTCATATAAATGGAGAGTGGGATGATGGTTGGAAAGTGATGTCTGTTGGAAATAGAATGGAAGATAAAAATCTACTTGAAAGAAGTAGAGATCATACGAAGCAAAGAAAAGCTTCTGACATCTAAATAAAGAAAATACGCCCAAGTAGGCCAAATGGAGAGCCGCAGATTTTAGGTGTCTGTGATTGAAAGTTCGAATCTTTTCTTGGGCATATATGCCACGTTGTCCGAGAGGCGAGGTTACGCCCTGCAAAGGCGAGTACACTAGTTCAAATCTAGTACGTGGCTTAAAATTGGAGAGTAGCGTCCATGGGGACAATCAGTCCTGAAAACTGTGCCAGCCGTAAGGTTGATGGTTCGATTCCTTTATTCTCCGGTAAACAGACTAATAAAAAGCAAACTTGAATTATAAGGCACGTATTGTTATGATTCTCTACGCTTTAGAATTAGTTCTTAAGTATCCGGGTTCGAGTCCCGTACTTTTTATTAGTCTGTATTTTGGACAGTGATGCCGGGATGGCCTGGTCGTCGGTTGCTAACCGAATGGAGCGAAAGCTTGGAGATCGTCACTTCCGCTGTCCGCTTATAAGCTCCTATGATGGAATTGGTAGACATGCAATTTTCAAAAAGTTGTGCAGAAATGCGTCCTTGTTCGACTCAAGGTAGGAGCATTGAAAAGCCCCTGTGGTGGAATTGGCAGACACGCCAGACCTAAAATCTGGTAGCGAAAGCTGTGTAGGTTCGACCCCTACCAGGGGCATTAGACAGTAGAGATATTTATCAATTAAACCGATAAAGAAGTATGTCACAGTGTTTACAATTTTTTATTAAAGATAATCAGTTTGATATTATATCTTTAATCAAATCAAGTTTTGTAGAAAAGAATAAGAATTTCGGTCCAATCATAGGATATACATATTCTACGAATCGTTCATTCATAGATAAAAAAGGTGGAGAATGGTTTAGGTTTATTTCTGATTGGGATTATGAAAAAGAACCAGATGCCGTAAAATACAGATACAGACTTCATGTTGACGTAAAACGAACGTGGAGAAAATATTTTTCAACTGCTAGTGGTATTGATTTTGTATTCTCTTCCAAAAAAAATGCAAAAAGAAGTTTAAAGAGAATTAAAAAAGGAATAGACATTTTTAATCAAACTGGCGAATTATAGACCTCCTTGAGTATTTGTGTTTTTCAAATCTTATATAATCTATTTAGAAAGGAATTAAAATGGATAACAATAACAAAACCATTCTTTGTGGAGTACTGATTCTTGTGTTCTTGCTAGGACTATATGCAGGATTTTTGAGTTCTTGGTTCCTTCGAATTGACATAGCCAATGCACCGACCCAAGAGCAATGCAAGCTTCTGGGGGAACGTGACATGAGTTGGTGGGCATTAAATGATAGAGTGTTGATTGACTCACCAGGTTATGAATATCATGGGTTGGTGGGCAAATTGAAAGTTTGGAGAGAAAATGCTGGACTGTGGAATGTATGGATACACGATAAGTCAGGCGATATTCAATGCCCCAATCTTAAACCAAGCCAAATTCATAATATCACTCGTTCAGAATAGAATCTAAATTGGATAATTGCCAACCTATAAAGGAGTAAAAATGAATAGTTATAAGAAAAAAATTAACAGGCATCGAGATTGTTATAAAAGTATAATTGCTTTTTCTAAAAAAATACAAAAAGCGATGAAGTTAAGTAACAAAGATTTAAAAATAGTTTTTCAAAATGATATATATTGGAGCATTCCAGGTTATGCGATTAAAACAGGTCGGTCGCCTGGTAACGATTGTCGTCAACCAAAAGACATATTAATTGTTGTATCAAAAGATCTTCCAAGATTTTCATTTCCAACAATATCTAATTTAAATGGAAAAACTGAAAACGAAATTATTGAATTGATTAAAGTTTGGTTAAAAAAAGAACTAAAAGAAACTACATTGTAACTTGATTAGACAATAGATATAGTTGATAACCGATAAAGGAATAAAAATGAATTTTTCTGAACCTATAAAAATAGATAAACAAATTATTTTGGGGGAAACTTTGTGGTTGGCGACTCTCGATTTCCGTTGTCCAGTTTGTAAAAAAGTCTTTGAGAGTACAAGCTCAGCATCGAATGCTATCGACGCAATTATTTTTGCTGGACAAATAGATGAAAATGGTTACTATGAATTAATTTGTAGTGGAAAATGTCTGGACAAAGAAAACTAATTAAAAAGAATTTGTGACTAGTCCTTCTGCTATAATATATAGATGAAGGAAAGAAACAAAAAGATCAAGAAAATAAATTATTATTTTGTGACTTGATTAGACGATAGAATAGATATAGTTGATAACCTAAACCCAATAGGAGTTTAAAATGAGTAAGAAGCAAACACAAGCACGACAAGGCGACATTTTCTTTGAAGTAGTTGACGGACCATCTGAAGCTGCTCTCAAGAAGAATCAAAGGCATGAGACTCCAGTTCTCGCTCACGGAGAAGTAACTGGTCATACTCACGCTATCGCAACCCCTCATATCTCAAAGTTTCAGAGTTATGTTGACCCAGATAATGGACACGTTTATGTCAAGTCTCCAACAGAGATGTCTGTAGATCATGACGAACATGGAACTATTACAATGCCAAAAGATGAATGGATTGAGATCTCTCGTCAACGCGAATATGATCCCCTTTCCGCTGAAAAAGAACGTCAAGTAAAAGACTGATTCTTACTTTAATCGAAGCACTACATAAGGAAGAAATAAAATGTCTGAAAATTTTATATCTGAATAGAGTAAAAGAAAGAAAAATCGTTTAATAATCGTTTAGCTAATTAAAACTAAAAAAACTTATGACAGGAGTAGAAAAAATGGCAGATGCAGTAACAAAAGATGTAGACCCGACAGCCCAAGCAGCTAAGATCAAAAATATGTTAAATGGTCTAACCAGATTTGGTGATATTATCAACTCTCATTTGGGTCAGAAAATGGCTATATTGTGTGCTAGATATCAGTATCGTGGTGTTATAGCTCATGTTGGCGAAGACTTTATCGTCCTCGCTAATGCAAGATCAGTGGAAATCTCTGGTCCTTCCGCAAAAGCAACGCCCGAACGAGAAGATGATATTGGTGGATTCGTAATCATCAAGCATGATGCTATCGAAATCGCTTATCAGCCTACTTGGTCGCAAGCTCCGTTGTCTTTTGAAGAAGACGCAGTATCTACAACTAACGAAGCTACAACCTCTGACTCAGTATCCTAATTACCGCAATAATTAAATAAGAGGTAATTATGAGTGATAGAAAGAAGTTTGAGAATTGGATGCGTAGGGTTAGTGGAATCCGTAAACTCTTTCCATTTGGAAAGTTAGAACTCAAGAAAGATATTCTTGGAAGGCTTCATTGTGATGATGGTCCAGCATATATTTCTCCGCTACGTTGTGTTTGGTATCAAGAGGGTAGAAAGCATGGTCTAGATGTTGACGCTTTTGGTTCAACATGCTTCTACTACGAGAATATTCTCGTTCCTCCTCGCTATATTAATAACCCTGAAACTTTAACGTTTGAAGAAGTTATTAATCATGAGAATACCGAAATACGTTATGTCGGAATTCAGATTTATGGTTATGACCGAATGAGGGAAGAGAATCGATTTAAAGTTGTTGATTCTGATGTAGCAGCAGATGGAAGCGAACGAGAGCTTTTACAGTGCGATGGAATCTTTAAGGAGCAATCTGGTTTTGACGATCCTGAACCTATTACACTCATTAAAGTTTCTAATTCGTCGCCGAATGTAGATGGAACTTATAAGTTGTATTATTTAAAAGTTCCACCGAATATGGAGACATGTCAACAAGCTATTGCTTGGACGTTTAACAAAACAGCAGATGATTATGTCCCAGCACAGGAAACCTGATAATAATTTATGGTAAACCTATTGAAAAGGTAGGGTATGTTAACTCATATCCTACTTTTTAAATAACTTAAAAGGATAAAAGATATGAGCGAAGTAGAATTTAATGTTGAAGTATACGATGAAACCGACGATCTAGTTAATGTATACCTGCTTGCTGATGAAAGGTATGATATTTTTTCAGGAGATGGAGCAATAGATCTTGCTAAAAGTGCTTCTGCATGGATAACTCCTGAAAGAGGCAGATTTGCAGTTAAAAAGAAATAATTTATAATTTTAAGATGCCCAAAAAAAAGAAATAGGTAATATTTTAGGCATAGATATAGGGAAAGTGAATGTAATTTCATGCTCTAATAATCATATTAGTAAACCTAATAATGATAGACATGATCTTAATTCTATTCTTAAGATCATGTCAAGGAAGAAGAAAGGTAGTAAAGGTTTTAAACGTTGTGAAGATCATAGAACAAATTATATTAACTGGTCAATTAATCAATTAAACCTAGTTAACACCAAACAAGTTAATCTTGAAAATATAAAATACCTTCGAAAAGGTAGAAGAAATAGCCGCACGTTAAGTCATTGGACTTATACTAACATTTTTGACAAGTTGATTAGTAAATGCGAAGAACAAGGTGTCCTTGTGAAACGCATTTCACCAACTTACACGAGTCAAAGATGTAGTAAATGTGGTTGGGTTCGTAAGAGTAACAGGAAGCAGAAAGAATTTAAGTGTGATAAATGCTTTTTTGAGTGTGATGCGGATTTAAATGCTTCTGTTAACTTGTCTCTTAATCTTAGAGCTATTAGCAAAAAGAAACGATTACTTCAGAAAAATAGAACTGGTTTCTATTGGAATGAGGTAAGACAGGAGCATATAGTCCCTGTTGCCTTAAAAACTGGTTAAGGAATATTTTTCCATATAATTAGTAACTATCATGAATATCTAATCCATAACTTCAACTTAATAAACATTTTAAACTATTAGGAGAAAAAATGAGTTATATAGAAAAAATAAAAAAACAAAAAGAAGAGATAGCAAAGATTGAAAAAGTTTTAGAATTATACCCTGACATTAAAGAGAATGTAGACAGATGGAGCAACAAAAAACTCTCTTCTTTATCCATTAATTCTGAGACGGATCAAATTTATATTGATTATAATTGTGGATGTTGTGAGGATTCTCCGCTACAAGTCTGGCCGTATAAGAAGGTTAAAGGCATTAAAGTTTTTAGTAATCCAGCTTGTTTCATGGTTGGAGAGAAAAACGAGTGGGGATCCGGAGACATAGAATATGATGGATGGCAAGATAAACTTCGCAAAGAAAACATCACAGAAATTGTGATTAATAAAATACAAATGTTCTTTAACGACAATAAACCAGAAGATTATGAAGATTAAGGAGAAAAAAACGAATACAATGACAGAAACTAAAGTCTATCAATCGAAGTGGGGATATCATCCCTGCGATCAAGAGACATACAAAAAGCTCAGAAAACTCAATCAATGGTTCCTAGAGGCTCAGAGACAAGCCGCCGAGTGGAACCGTTGGAGCAGAAAAGACAAACAAAATAGAGTCACAAGGAAGTTTACTAGAAATGATCAGGGTCAGAAAATCGGTTGTGAGATTATTGGTCTTCAACCAGAACCTTTTTTAGACTCTCCTTTTTGCAAAATTGACTTAAAAGATGAAAGTTGTTGGAGACGATTTGAGTGGACAAGAACTCCTCAAACTTATTGGTTAAGAGGCAAGATCACAAGACTTAGAGAGGAATATTGTTTCCATTTGACAAATTTGTTTGTTAATTCTTTTGGAGTTGATTTTGATTATTATCACGCTAAAAGACCTGTGGCTAAGAACGATGTTACTCCTTTGAGAAATTCCGTCGAAGAAATTAATGCTTTGTACGAAAAAGTTTTGAATTTTAAAAAAGGCTAAAGGATTTCAAATGTAGTTGCCGAATGTGACACTAATCAACGATTTCATAAGGGAAAAGAGCATAATATTGTTTATTATGTTCTTTTTTCTTTTTTGTGAACAAAAATATGCTATAATATGAAATATGAATCCTAGAAATAAAAAGCAATTTAAAAAAAGAATGAAGAAGATAGACAAAGACATCGAGAAAGGTACGCTTAAAACTTATCCTATTGAAGGACTTAAAGAGCGTATGCATGCTCTCAGAGAAAAACAACAGCATTTCCCTCATAACTTCTTTTGGTGGTTGAAAAAATGTAAAAGGAAGATTGGAGATAGTTACTATTATTGTAAATGCTGGGCTTTCCATCCTTACAATAAGATTAAGGTTAAGACTTTACCGCCGACATGGATAGATAGAGATCTTCTTTTGCTTCATTCTAGTTTTTCTATTTTTTGCGATGTTATAGAGAATGAAGAATTGCTTGATCATAAAATGTTTGATCATACTGAACAGATAGAAGAGTGGAATAACCAAGAATGGGAAGACAAACAATCTCAAGAAGAAAACATTAAAATGCTTCAAGAGATGCATGATTCGGATCAAGAGGAAGAGAAAGAGTTGAAGTATCTTTATGATTGGTGGAAGATAGTACGTCCTGAGAGACAGAGGAAAATGAGTGATCCTTTAAATTGGAACTTTGATTCAGACGTAAAACACTATAAAGAAGATACAGATCATTTGATAAGACTGATGAAAATTAGGGGAGCACTGTGGACATGAACATGTTGTTTAGAACAACTAATATTAGAGATTTTGAAACTGGACAGAGAATGACGTTAGAAAAATTCAAAGTTTCACTTTCGGCTACAAGGTTCGCTAAAAGTCTTTCTTGGAGTTCTAAACTTTATTGGTCTTGGGGTTGGGAACGACAGAATGAAGTGTCTTTAAAATATTGGGAATAGTTAGATCTGACCTAACTCTTTAGCATATTGGAACATAGCTTTTTGATTTGCTTCCATTCTGAGAGTTATTCCACCAAGTCTTCTTTTCTTGGCTTTTTTATAACCTTGGTGATTTAGATATTCTTTAGCCGCAGCAGCCCAATTATTAGCATTCATATATCTGAGAGTTTTAGGTGTAGCTCTTGTACCTACATCTCCTCTGTAGACTCCATCAAATATAGCATCTTGTAAATATGGAGGTAATGAATCAAAGTGAGATGTATCTCTAAATAGACGTTTAGCTCTATTAACATGTTCATTTATATCATGTTTTAATAGTTTTTCTATTTGTGGGTTTGTAAGTGTTTGTTTGCCGTTTAGGACTGCATCAAAGTTTACTGTATTGCCAAAAAGTTTAGCAAAGATTCTTCTTGAGACTATTGTTTGTTTAGCTTTTGTTTTGCCGTTGTTAGGGTTTAGCATAGCATGTCCTACGCCTATATCTATTTCCCCTTTATTTCCTATTCGATTTGCTTTATTAACAAAACCTTCGTTATCGATCAAATTTTGACGCATACGATCAAAAGCTGTAGGTTCTTTTTGTACAGGTGCTTGTTCTGTTACTTCTTGTGTAGGTTGGTTATTAATGTTGTTTTGGACTTGTTGTATGATTTGTTCTGGTACGTTTTGCTGTTGAGCTTCTTCTATGGCTTGTTGTTTTAAAGCTGCTGTATCGCCGTTGTTGCTCTTTAGTTTGTTGAAGATATCTGTTTGGGTCCATCCTAGATAGCCTAGTAGGGGAGCCAGTACCATTATTTCTCCAATAATGAGATTGTTAAAAAATCCTGCTTCTTTCATCATTGTTTCATCCAAATAGTGTTCAATTTTTTGTTGATAATACCAGTTCATGTCGATACTATATTCAGCATTACACGGAGATTTCCTTTGAAAAAGATAATACTAATATTAATAGCTTTAGTTTTTTGTTCTGGATGTTATGATTTTGATTTTAATGATACCCCAGATAATTCGATCTCAAATAACCCTCAAATCGAAACAAGATCGGGAGATATGGGTGAGCCTATTTTTGAAGACTCGATAACTCTTGAGGATCTTGTGGTAGAGAATCGTACTAAAACAGAGATCATTGCTCAGAGAGACGAAGAGATAGACGCTCTTGAGGAACTAGCTATGCAGAAGCAAAGAGCTATTGAGAACATCGTCGCTGAGAACGATAAAATTAAAGATGACATCAATACCATAAAATCTATAATGACGACCACAGGACCGACTACAAAGCCTTCTATAGAGTCTCATTTAAAGACTATTGGTAACAGTTCTGATATAATAAGCGGTTTAATTACTGATCCTATTGGATTGGATATTGGACCTGTGGATTTAGATCCTATAGACATTGGTCCTATAGACGTTCCTATAGACGTTCCTATGGAAGGTTCATATGTAGACATTCAGGACAGTAAAATATTTTGGTTAGGTATAATCTTTGGTATTTTAGGATTAGCTCTACTCGCTAAAATTGTGTTTACGAAAAAGTAAAATTATTTAAGTTCT
>Ga0207997_1000013_pt1 | contig 75714 bp, 118 predicted proteins | sample AntAceMetag02UKN_FD_184777 | JGI IMG/M metagenome (GOLD analysis project Ga0207997, IMG submission 184777) | Saline lake microbial communities from Ace Lake, Antarctica - Antarctic Ace Lake Metagenome 02UKN (SPAdes) (version 2) | ecosystem: Environmental > Aquatic > Non-marine Saline and... | reverse complement strand
GTTTCTAATTCTTTTTCATCTGTCATGTTGACAATGTATATCTTTTTTGTTTAAAAACCTTGCTAATTGGGAAAACTATTTAAATCATAATTATATTGTCATTTTGACACCACAAAAATGGAAAGGAGGTGAAAGAAAGATATGGCTGATAAATATAATCAAGATGGAAGTGTTAGTCAACAATGGATAGCTGAAGAAATAACAAGTAAAGAAGGTAAAGAAGTGGAAGTAAATATTGGACAGGTTAAAGAAGTTCTTAAAATAACTCTGGGTATCCTTGCAGAACTAGATACTGAAGAATTAAATGTTTTGCTTGAGAAACATCGATAGGTTTATAAAAAGTATTACTATATCAACAATGGGAATATGAGGCATTTATCTTTAGTATTTTTTCACTTCACCAAAGTAAGAAGATAAATGCCTCTGCTCTCCTCCTATCTCTTTTAGGTTAATGTTTTGTTTATTATAAATAGTTTTGTTTTAAAGATTATTTCATGTATCTTAGTTTTTTTAGTCTTTTGTACATGTTATGTTTCCTGTCATTCCCATATTTCCTGTTATAGTCATATCTTCGCCTGTTGGTGGTGGTGATGGTTCTGAATAGTCGCAATAAATAGAATGTCTATAATTATCATATTCAATTCCACCAGACCATGTTTCTGGCCAATTACCATATACATCTCCAGAACCAGTATTCATTCTTGTAATATACCCTGCATTCCAATCACTCTTACGCATCTCACAAAATGAATCAGCCCATGTTAGTAACCAATATTTTGATTCACTAGATACTGAAGGTCCAGTTATAAAAGTAAATTCAATCCATCCATTATCACCCCAACCAACATCCTTTTCTTGAGAAGAACCCAATAGATTTTTTGATTCATCATATATTGCCGACTTTATCTTACATCCAGAATGTTCCGGTACGGTATTAATACCAACTATATATGCTGTGATATTATCGACTGTTCCACTTCCTGCACAGGTAAATCTAGTTCCACAAGGATTATCCTCAATATTATCTGTTCCATATGTTTCTATTACTATATTTCCAAATGTAGGGTCAACTATAAACTTCTCACCCTTGCCAACCTTTACAGTTGTATAAACATCCCACTCCAAAGATTTCTTATTACTAATATCAGATGTTACCTGTTTACTAATACTAGCCTTGTTATACTCAGAACTACTTTTGAAATCATCCCAATCATAATTGATGTTATAAAACTCTGTTTCGTCTCCAACTTTAAATTTTAATTCATATTTGTTTTCTTTTTCTACAAAACTAATAAGCTGTTTTTCTTTATCTGTTCTAAGTAAAACTCTATAATATGCTTCTTCATTAGATGTAATTGTTAATGTATGTTTTTCAACTTCTCTAATATCATCTTCGGATGTAGTTTTTGTAATCCATTCTTTTTTGACGTTAAGACAACTATCTGTGTTAACCCAGTGAACATTATCTGTAGACTTTTCACATTTCCAAGTAACGAGTTCATCAAGCCATTTTCTATAAAATGGAATATTTACATCCTTAAATGTAGTATCACTAAGTCCAAAACTATTTGGTGGTTTAACAAACTCAATATATGTAAAAGGTGTGTTGCTACTATTATCTAGTATGTCTTTACTATTTGGCATTTTAATCACTTCATGTGACAGCTAAGTATGTCACGCAAGCTACTCTACTTTCCACTCTTTTGCTAAGTTCTCTGAATTATCAGTAAAACCAGAATCTCCGCCATCATCATCCTCATCGTCTTCATTGCCACCAGCCCAAGATTCAACTTGAACTGAGGTTACACCTGCTGGACATTCCCAAGTGTCGGATGAAATAAAAGTTTCAGCAGTCATTTTAAACCACCTGTTTCAAGGGCTTTCATCATCATGGATGTACCAGTTCGCATAAAGCCTGATACAACATAGAGTATTTTATCATTCATACAACATGCTATGTTTTAGTTGTTTAAAAAGATTAGTCTCCGTTTTATCAAACAGGTTGTTTATTATAAAAAGGTATTGTTATTAATGTACTCTACTTCGTGGATGCCGTTGCATTCCTAATCCTGGGTCTAGATGTGGTACTTTAGCTGTTAATGATGCACTATCTGGTCCACCGAAACCGAGTCCCATGCTCATTCCCATGCCTGAGCCTGGTCCTGTTGGTGGTGATGGTCCTGTTGTATAATAGACTGTTATCTTAACATGAAAAATCTGAGCCCGTTGAAACATTTCTATATCTGCCGAGATTACAGCACCAAAACCAGCATCATTAATATCTGTATCAGTCCATGTTTCACCCCATAAATCATCATCTGCACCATACGCTATATAATACCCACCATCTGTAGATAACCACTTAGTACTTGTATCTGCCTTGTTTTCAGTTACAATACTTCCATCACTATCTACTAGTTGCACATATTCATCTGTTATATAAGGCGAACCACTTCTTTTCTTCCATTCAACCTTTATCCCATCTATTGTAGCGCCACTAGATATAGAAAACCCAAAATTAGTGGCTTTTAAGTAATGTGAAATTACAGTGAAAAACTCACCATTATTACAATAAGCCTCATTTGCATCATCTATTTTTGCATTATCTACATCAAGCCAATCATGAGTTCCGACGGCATCATCATCTGCCATTGTTCCTGGACTTGTTGCACCTGTATCGGGGTCAATATAAACAGGAAATACCCTTGAAGTATTACTAATCCAAGAATAAGGTGTTTTTACTGTAACATAAAGCGAATTTCCAGTTTTTCTAAATTGATATGTTAATATCTGTGTACAATTATTTGAATCATATGCATATGGTTTTCTAAGATAATAGAGAACATTATTGTATTCATCTGTTATATAAACCTCATCTGATGTTTCCTTTGTATTTTTTTTATCCCATTCGACATCATCAATAATTATCTTATTTGAGTTTGTAGTCAATATAAAACCTAAATCCAATGTTGCGTTACCGCCATCTATAATATATTGCTCTGGACTAACTAAATCAGAAAACGAGTTTATAATTAAATCCTCTTTCAAATAATCATTACCGTAGGAATACTGCAAATCTATTCCACTACCATAACCATCTTTATATAAGAATGTGTTATCGTTTGGGATTCCTTGAACACTATTTATCATTGATATTTGTTGTAATTGACTCAAATCATTCCTATAGTTCAATGCCATAGGTTGATAAGTTATATATTCAGAGCCAATCATAAATTTAATAGCTTGTCCTTCTGTTGGATTTTCTTTAAAAAAGGTTTGGTAAACTCCTTTGGTAACTTCATAATCATATAGTGGATTCAAAGAAGGAATTATTGTTGTATTTATCGGAACAAAATCTGAACCATTGTAATAGTTGATAAATCCTAAATGGCTCATTTGTGCAAATTTTCCATCTCCTAAATCATAAAGATTTGTTTGATAATTAATTGGTAATGGTTCATCACTCATGTTTTAATCACTTCATGTAACAGCTAAATATGATACTTTATCTCCACTAGTAAGAGCACATGCCCATACTTTACCAAGTTCATCTATATCTACGTTTACTGCTTCGCCAGCATACATCTCTAAACCAATACCACTATTCGGTTGGTCATTATATCCTCCGATAAAGACAGCGTCTGCATTAGATGTACATGCTTTTACTATGACACTAATTATTGCTGCAGATGTTAACATTTCACCGCCTGAATTAGCTGTTATTGGTTGTGGATTTATCGCTGTATCATTTATTACTACTGCACTTGGTATAGCTATATCTACTGAACCACTAATAGCAACAGTACCACTCACCTGAACACCAGGTGGACCAGAAATAATAGTGACATTTCCACTAACAATATGGACTTCAACCCACTGACCACTAATATTCGCAGTAGCCTCAACAGTGCCACTAAGGATATGAGCTTCAACCCACTGACCAGAAACCAAGACACCAACACCAGACTGAATCTGAACACCAGCACCAGATTGAATTTGGACACCGATACCAGACTCAGCAATATCCGCAACGACATAAAGACCGCTAGCAACAATAACACCATAACCAGATTGGACCTGAACACCAACACCAGACTGAACTTGAACGCCCACACCACTAGCGGCATAAGCACCAGACTGAATATCAACAACACCAGAATTGACTTCAACTGAACCACTTATGCTAATAATGTTCCCACTAATAGAACAATCTAACCCTGCAGCCGTAACAAACAAACCAGAAGCAACAATAACACCATAACCAGATTGAACCTGAACACCAACACCAGACAGGCTATCAATCAAACCGCTCAAAATAAAAACTGACCCACTAACACAAGCCTGAACAGTACCAGAAACAATCACACCACCGGACACAGCAACAGTACCACTAACCTGAACACCACCAAGGTTAATATCAATCAAACCAGAACCAACAACGACAATACCACTAAGAATATGAACCTCACCAGACTGAACACCAACAAGACCAGACTGAATACTAATGTTTCCACTGATAATAACAGAACCAGAAGTAATAGGAGTTGTGACAACTGTGTCAATAACACCAGAAGCAACAGTAACCCACTGACCAGAAACCAAGACACCAATACCAGATTGGATTTGAACACCAGCACCTGATTGGATTTGAACACCAGCACCTGATTGTATCAGCACTCCTGCACCAGACTGAATGTCGATTAATCCACTTTGAATATAATCAACTTGCTCAACATGCAGACCAGATTGAACTTGAACACCGATACCAGACTCAGCAATATCCGCAACTACAAATAAACCACTGGCAATAATGACACCATAACCAGATTGAACCTGAACACCTTCTCCAGACCTAATCTGAACACCAAGACCAGACTGAGAAGTAAACTGACCAGAAACAAGAACACCAAGACCAGAATCAATAGAAACATCAACATCCATAAGACCAGAAGCAACAGTAACCCACTGACCAGAAACCAAGACACCAACACCAGATTGGATTTGAACACCAGCACCAGATTGGACCTGAACACCGATACCAGACTCAGCAATATCCGCAACGACATAAAGACCGCTAGCAACAATAACACCATAACCAGATTGGACCTGAACACCAACACCAGACTGAATTAAAACACCAGCACCTGATTGAATATCAACCAGACCACTATGTATAACATCAACTTGTTCAACATGCAGACCACTTTGAACCTGAACACCCACACCAGATTGAACTTGAACACCCACACCACTAGCAAAATAAGCACCAGATTGAACTTGAACTAAACCAGATGCAATAGCCACTAGATTCCCACTTATGCTTACAACATTACCACTTATTGTTACAGGATTGCCACTTATTGAACAAGAAAAAGTTCCAATAATATAAACACCAGATTGAACAAGAACACCTTTACCAGAATCAATCTGAACACCCGCACCAGACTGAATTAAAACACCGAGACCAGACTGAGAAGTAAACTGACCAGAAACAAGAACACCAAGACCAGAATCAATAGAAACATCAACATCCATAAGACCAGAAGCAACAGTAACCCACTGACCAGAAACCAAGACACCAATACCAGATTGGATTTGAACACCAGCACCAGATTGAATTTGGACACCAATACCAGACTCAGCAATATCCGCAACAACATACAAACCACTAGCAATAACAACACCATAACCAGACTGAACTTGAACACCAACGCCAGAATCAATCTGAACACCAGCACCAGACTGAATCAAAACACCAACACCAGAAGCACCATAAGTCCCAGAAGCAGTAGCAGTAAGAACACCAATACCACTAGCAAAAAATACACCAGAAGCAACATTGACAGTACCAGAAACAATCACACCACCAGAAATAGCAACAGTACCACTCACCTGAACACCAGCAATATTAATATCAATCAGACCAGAACTAACAACAACAAGACCACTCAAAATATGAACTTCACCAGACTGAACACCAACAAGACCCGACACAGCAACAGTACCAGAAACCTGAATAGAACCAGATGTCACACCACCAGTTATTCCAGCATTTACATACAAACCACTGGCAATAATAACGCCATAACCAGATTGTACCTGGACACCAACGCCAGAATCAATCTGAACACCAGCACCAGATTGAATCTGAACACCAGCACCAGATTGAATGTCGATTAATCCACTTTGAATGTAATCAACTTGTTCAACATGCAGACCACTTTGAACCTGAACACCCACACCAGACTGAATTTGGACACCGATACCAGACTCAGCAATATCTGCTGTGACATGCAAACCTGAAGCAATAATGACACCATAGCCAGACTGCACCTGAACTCCAACACCGGAATCAATCTGAACACCAGCTCCAGACTGGATTACAACACCCAGACCAGAAGCAACAGTAACCCATTGACCAGAAACAAGAACACCAATACCCGACTGAGTTTGAACACCAATACCAGACTCAGCAATATCCGCTGTAACATGCAAACCTGAAGCGATAATGACGCCATATCCAGATTGAACTTGAACACCCACACCAGACTGAATTAAAACACCAGCACCTGATTGAATATCAACCAGACCACTATGTATAACATCAACTTGTTCAACATGAAGACCACTTTGAACCTGAACACCAACACCAGACTGAATTTGGACACCGATACCAGACTCAGCAATATCCGCAACGACATAAAGACCACTAGCAAGAACAATACCAAAACCAGACTGCACCTGAACTCCAACACCGGAATCAATCTGAACACCAGCACCAGACTGGATTACAACACCAAGACCCGAATCAACAGAAACTGTTGCAATAACATAAACACCAGATTCTACATAAACATGGTCACCAGAAATAGTTACAGGTTGACCAGAAACATTCGTAGTTGTAGCAAAATCACCAACTACATGAACACCACTTTCAACATATATGTGCTGACCAGAAATCAAAACACCAATACCAGATTGAGTAGTAACATCCAATCTAGTTTGAGGAACATTTTCAACATAAACAGTTCCTGAAACCAGTGCATTAGCAAAAACACCACTTTCAACATACACATGGTCACCAGAAATAGTTACAGGCTGACCAGAAATCATTATATGCAAACCACTAGATACTTCTACTGCAACATCAGCTATAACATAAACACCACTTTCAACAAAAACATGGTCACCAGAAATAGTCACAGGTTGACCAGAAATCATTATATGCAAACCACTAGATACTTCTACTGCAACATCAGCTATAACATAAACACCACTTTCAACAAAAACATGGTCACCAGAAATAGTTACCGGTTGACCTGATATACTAACTATACCTGAAACTACTGTAGTTTGCCCACTCTCGTATATCCGTCTCAAGTAATCTAATGCTTGGTCTCCCATATTTATTCTCCATAAACATACCAATTTGCATATACTTCATTAAATAGAAAACTTCCACTAGTTGACCGCAATTTAAGTATCATTTCTTCCTGCCAACGATATTTTTTAATATTAAGAACATAATTGCCATTAGCATCTTCAAATGCTGCTATATCAAATGCCTGAGCAGATATACCCGATAATTCAGCCCATGTTTTATCAAGTTTAACTCTTCCACCATTAGATTGGATAAAAACAGCAAAATTATTATTTGGTGAGATAGCTACAAACTCTTCTATGGAACCGGAACTAGTTTCATTTATTATTATAGCAGGGCTTTTAACACCTACACGTATCTGAGTATCTGGTCCAACAGTCTTAGTTTTTTTCCTAAGTGATTTAGAAAAATCTACTATATCAACTTTTTTAGCATTGCTACCTTTTACACTAACCGTTGTATCCTGATTTGCTATAATCGTTGCTGCCATTTCTTTGGCATGCTCAATTAATTTCATGTAATCCCTTTAAACTTACAGGTATCATGGCCTTTAGCCTGCCGTTTTCATCATAAACATATGAAACACCTGCATCGTTATTTTGAGATTGAATAGCTGTTAGTTTTATATTTTGGGAAATATTATTCAATATAATTATTGCACATATCCCAAGTCCCAGAGCTAAACCAATAGCAATTAAGATACCAGCATTACTTGAATTATTTCTTAATTCCATCTACTTCACCTTAAAAGAAAAATGCATTATATACTTAATAAGAGTTTTGCTTACTTTACTTCTTTTAACGTAACTAGTTCAACATTTTTGTTTACTGGAACCATTGATTGGAGCCTGTTGTCTTTGTCATATGTATACATTACACCTGAGTTGGTTTGGCTTTCATTGTTTTTTAATAACATCATTACAGTTAAACCTAGTACAACACCTAATGCAAGGCCAATACCAAGTCCAATTCCAAAGCTACCTGTTTCCATATTATTTTAACCTTTTCTTTTTTCCTTCATAAAATGGCTGAGCGTTTAGTTCAACTCGTATTCCTTCTCTTAACTGGGTAAAACACCAGAATAACGCATAGCTTGCTACACCTAATCCAAAGATAAGGGCAACAACTTTTGGTACATTTATTCCTCCTTCAGCCATATTGTTTTCACTTCACACTTATATTAAATATATAGTTAGTATTATTTTTAGTTTTTGCATCATTTACATGTCCAGTTCGTTGTCATTGTAAGCCAAGCAGGCACTCCACTAGCTTCTTCCTCATTACCGTATGTTAATATGTCATCATCACCTGTCTCATATGATGCTTTAATCCAAGAAATTGGTCGTTCTATATCTGAAATACGTGCTTCATCAATTATACCATCAAAAAACTGTCCTTTGGTTCCACCTGCTCTATCATTGCTTATAGATACATCCTCATTATTTGTATGAATAGAACTTTCAGCTATATCAGTACTACCTCTCAAAATACCATTAAGATAAACTCTTAGAATATCAGTATCAAATGTTCCTACAAAATGATACCAAGTCCCAGTATTAAAAGTTTCAGAAGAAGTCGCCTTTAAAGCATTAGTCCCATCTGAAGAAATATAAAATCTTGGCTCATTTTCATTAATGCCTAATAGATAACAACGAAGATTTCCATCTCTATCATTCCATTTAGATACTGGTGCAAAAAACTTTGCTAAAGTATATGTATCACCGTTAACCCATGCTTCAACAGTTATATTGCCAGAAATTTGTAATTCTGTATCATCAGATATTGTTATTTTATCATCTGAACCATCAAAATGTTGTGCATCATCTATTTTGCCACTTGTAGTAACAGCTGGTTCATTTGCTCCTTTTTTAGTTCCATCATTATCATAAGATGTACTATCACGAATATGTGATGTATCTGGGTCATCTTTCATATGTTGAACCATTAAAAAATTTACATCCCAAACATTTTCAGCAACTACTGAATTAGTAATACCTACATATGCATCATTATCAGCATGGCTATTGTCATAATAGAGATAAAAATCAGTGTTGGAACCACTAGCAATAGCTGGTATTTTTGACCAGAGCCATGCTTTATTGTTTCCATTATCCCAATGCTCTATTTCAACATAACATTCAGTTGTACCATCATCTTTTGTTACAGCTATTTTTTTACTATTAACACCAACTTCATCAAAAACAAATGTTATATCTTCAGAATCAATACCTGATGAAGCACTAAGATAAATGAGAATTGGAAAATCAGCTAATGTAGCAGATATATCTCCACTATCTATTGTTATTTTTACTCTTTTACTCCATCCGCTAAGCCAACCCATGAGTTATCCCTCTATTACAAACAGTTTTATGCAAACTGTATTATAATCTGTATTCCACCCATTGCAAGAACTACTCCTATGAGTGCCTTTATCCATCTTCGGTCATGCCACATAAGTTCTACTTTGTCTTTTCCTGTTTCATCATAAAGTGTTTTGTTTATTTTTTCACAGAATCCTTTTTCAGGCATTTCCTTTACTATATGATTTAAGTTATCTGTTACTCTTTGAATTAACATGTCGTGGTCTGACATATACTTGGTTCCTATCGCCATTCTTTCCTCGGACTGTTCGATGTGTTTGTCCATTTTGTTATTTATTTTTTGTATATCGCCTTTTGTGTCTTTATGGAACATTAATACTATTTCTTTGAGAGAAAAGTTTTTTAGTCTGTTACCGTTTTTCTTTTCAAATTTGTTAATGGTTTTATCTATTTCTGTTCTGTTTAGATTTGGCAGAGATGCCATCACTTCACCTGTATCAATATTTCTTCTTCGGTATATAAGTTTTGTGAATAGTATTGCCATTAATAGCAACATGATATATTCTAACATAATTATAAGATGTTGACATAGGAACTTAAAGCCCAATGAGTTATTTTTCCTACATAAATACAAAAACAATACTTTTTTTTTATGATTGTTGGAAAAATGGTTTTTAATTAAAAAGATTTATAAAGTCATTGACAATATGACACAAGCATTATGGCTGTTTCTGTGAAAAAAAATACATTGGACCGTCTTCATAAACACTGTCAACGTGGTGAAAAACATGACAACCTTATTAATAGATTACTTGATGTTTGTGTAGAACAGGAAAAACATATCAACCTCTCTGATGATACAGTTGAAAAATTAATGGTTTTTACTGGTTGTGTTGATATTGATGAGGCATTGAATGTTCTACTTGATAAATATGGGCATGCTTCAAAATAGAGGAGATAAAAAATGGTTTTCAAAGATGAATTGAAAGAATGGGAAAATGTGTTTAATCCTTTTAATAGTTTGAAGGTCTTGGCTTGGCGTGAACAATTTGAAGAAATAGTTAAAGGAAACATACCTAAGCCTGTATCTGTTACTGTAGATAGTACAAACACTTGTAATCTATCTTGTGATTTCTGCCAGTACTCACAATATAGGGAGGAACAAAAGAAGACTGTGCCTGAAGAAGATTTAAAATGGCTAGCTGATAATTTACCAAAACTTGAAGTGAAAAGTTGTTGCTATAGTGGAGGTGGAGAACCATTTATGCATCCTTATTCTGGTAAGTTCATTCGCCGTTTGAAAGATAATAGCATAGAAGTTGGTAGTATCACCAATGGTATTCTTATCAATAAGTTTATGGATGATATTTTATATAGTTGTCGCTGGATTGGTGTCAGTGTTGATGCTGGTTTTCCAGGTACTTATAAAAAACTTAAAGGTGGTACATCTAATGAGTTTCATCGGGTTATTCAGAATCTTAAAGATTTGGTTGAGAAACGAAAAAACAATAGGTCGCCTAGTGTTGGTTTTAAATTTCTGATTCATCCATGGAATTATGCTGAATTATATCAGGCTGTTCAGCTTGCTCATGATATTGGTGTTGATGATTTTCATGCTCGTCCTGCATATGGTCCTGGTATTAAATGGAAGCCTGAGATGATAGATGTTGTTTTGCAACAGATTTATCAGGCACAATCATTTTTTGATTCTGATGATTTTCATGTTTATGGTATTACTCATAAGTTTGATAATGATTTTAAAAAGAAAGTTATTAAAAAATGTGAAGTTACTCCTATTGCTGGTCTTACTTTTGCTGCTGATGGATATGCCTATATTTGTTGTGATTTGAGAGGTGAAAAAATGGGGCGTCTTTGCAAATGGAAAGATATTCTTGATGTCTGGGGTTCATCTAAGCATAAAAAGATTTTGAAAAATCTTGACCCTCTGAAATGCCCTTACCGTTGTACATATAGTCCTCAACAAGAGATACTTGATAAAGTCTTCCGTGAAGATAAAATGTGCCGTAACTTTCCCTAAATATCTTTTATAAAAAGAGCATTAACTTGTTTATATGATGGCTCGTATACTTGGAATAGTTTGAAGCCATATCGATTTAGATATTCTCCTATATCATAGAATGTTGGAACGTTTTCGTATTGTTTCTGGAAATTAACTTCAAGAAGTATTGCTTTGATTGTTGTAATCAAAAAATGTTCCATTCCTTTGAGTGCATTTAGTTCGTTTCCTTGGATGTCTAATTTAACTATATCTATTTTTGTTATGCCTTCTGCTTTTGTCCATTCATCAAGTGAAAGGATGATTACTTTATCAGTTTTAAATATTTTTTTGGTAATTGGTTTTAACAATGATGAATTTTCAGGATTATCAGTTATATAAACTGTGGATAACTTGTTTTTTTCTCCTAGAGCAAATGGTATCACACGAATATTTGTCCAATTTATGGCTTTGTGCCCTACGCTAATATCATTTAATGACCTACCTTTTACCATTTGGCCCATAACTGCTTCAAATGCATAAATTGTTGATTTTGGATATGCTTGTTTAAAAATGTCTACTGTATCACCAACACATGCCCCACCATCTACTATTATTGGTTGTTCTAACTTCACCATGTTTTTTATGTCTTGATACGCCCAAGCATCTTTAAAAAACTCACGTGTTTTTATTATTTTATCGCTTATATGCAGTTTTGTAAGTACGTGTGTTGCTTCTTTTTTTAGTCCTTTATATTTTGCATCATGGTAGTCTTTTCCAGCTAGAAATACATTCATATTATTTTTCTTTTGATTCTCTGAACCAATAACATTCATATCTTTTGCCCATGGTCTTTCATGGTTTTGATGAACTATTTTTATAATGTTTGTACAATCAATAAGAGGTAGTTTACGTTTTTTGGTATCTAAACATATCCATGTATCCCATGCTATTCTAACTGAGTCAAATGGTGGCATATGTGACCAATCAAACGTTTTAGGAAAAATAAAGTAATCTGTTGCTCCATCACCATGCATTTTTCCTTTTGACGCAATTGTATAAAAATTTTCAAGCATCTCTGATGTTACTTCATAGTCTACATTTACATCATGTCTTTGTCCAACTGCTACATATTCTTTGAACTGTTGTTTTTTTATAAGATATATGCCTTCTATGAAATTTTGATAGAGAAGTATATCGCTATTTATAAAGCAGAGTATATCATTTTTTGCATGTTTTTGTGCTGTTTGAAACATTGAGTTTGTTAATGGAACGCCATCTTCATTAACTTCACATTCTAATACTTTTAAATCAAACTCTTCTGCTATTTCTTTTATTCCTTGTTCTTTGCCACCCATTATAAATATTTCTGGTTTTGGTTCTAGATTAAGCCAGCTTTTTATGGCATTTCTTTGTAGTAATCCTTTTTCTTTAAATGGTGCACAGATTGTGAAAATAGTAAACATCTATTTGGTTGCCTCCACGTTTAGACTCATTAATATTCCATTTTCAAAATCTAAATGAGGGATATATGCTCTGGATAAATCATCGAAACTATCTGGAAGAAAATCCTGCCATCTATATCGTTTAATGTCTTTAAAACCATGTTTTTCAAGATAACGTTTCAATAATTTGTAATCAAATACGCATCCGTGCTTGTCATATTGTTTCTTATGCCCTCCAACAATATGTCCCCAAAGTCGTTCTAAGTCAAGACCTTCATTGTACATATCGACTACTTTACCAAAATCACTCACAGCAACACGTAGGATGCCTCCTGGCTTCAAAACTCTATACCACTCAGACAATGCCTTGTCTAGTTCCGTATTTCGTGAGAGATGGTCTAAAACATGACTAGCATAAATTTCATCAACTGACTTGTCTTCGTATAATCCTCCTAAATCAGTTACGTCTTTTTCATAATCAAGTATGTATTCTTCTTCGCCCATATCCTGAATATCTATATGTATAAAATCATATAGATGTTTTTTTCCACAACCAAGATGAAGCTTAATCATAGTTTACCACACCATGCAAGTATAGCCCAGCAAGATACTGTAACAACAAAAACTATTGCCACTATATATGCTTCTTTTTCTGATATTTGTCTTCTGCGTCTCAATCAATTGCCTCCATAAAATGATTCTGGCGTGGGATATTGCTTGATGAATTCTTTTTGTTTTTTCTTGTTTTCTTTGGTATCTAGCATTTTCCATTTCACTGTAAACTCTCCTATCTGTGTACCTGTATTGCCTTTGGGTCCTGGAATATCCATCATCCCAGCATCAATTATCCCTTCGCATACTTTTTTACTTCCAAGATATAGTTTAATTTCAAATTTCATCTGTCAATCACAATCTTTGATATTCTCCTCTCATTTTGCCTTCTGCAATCCATTTATCAATAATACAATCATACTCATCCGTTGGGTCTGCAAATTCTTTTGAATCTGGGCCATAGGCTGCAAATCCAGTTACTTCCCTCCCATCTATCTTCATTATACTGCCTCTTTTATTTTATCGCAGATATATTCAATCTCATCAGGTTTAAGACCAGGATAGACTGGTAAACATATTCCTTCATTAAAAATCTTGTTAGCAACTGGAAAATCATCTTTTTTATATTCAAGATATTCCCAACACGGCTGACGATGCAATGGATAAAACATTTCACGAGTTTCTACACTATTATCTTCAAGATGTTTGATTACTCTTTTCTTATCTTTAACACGTATTGGCACACGAAATGGAAGAAAAGTAGAAAAAGGATTTTCTCTTATAAATGTAACATCTACATCCTTTAGAAATTTTTTATAAAGAGCGAAATTCTCAATCTTTTTGTTGTGTATCTCATCAAATTTATCAAGCTGAGCACAACCAACTGCACACTGAAGGTCAGTTATCTTAAAATTCATCCCTTGATGCGGATGTTTAAATGTCCCTTTTTTTTCACGTCCAAAATTACGCATAATCCGTAATTTCAATTCAAGGTCATCATCATTTGTAACTATAGCCCCACCCTCGCCAAGTGTTATTGTTTTATCAGCATAAAAACTAAAAACTCCAATGTCCCCTATTGTTCCTGAATGTTTACCTTTGTAGAATGCACCAAATGATTCAGCTGCATCTTCAAGAACCCGCAGGTCATATTTTTCAGCTAATTCCATTATTGGGTCCATATCACAACATTGGCCATAAATATGAACGGGCATTATGATTTTTGTACGAACCGTGATAGCTTTCTCTATTTTACTGATGTTTATATTGAAATCATCTTCATTTACATCTACAAAAACAGGCTTGGCATTAAGAAACCTTACCGGACTTGCAGAAGCATTAAATGTAAAATCTGGAATCAATACTTCATCTTTAGCTTGCAAATCCAAGCCTACAAGACTTAGATAAATAGCCATTGTGCCATTAGGAACAAGCAACACATGTTTTGCACCTGTTATTCCTTTAAATTTTTGGATAAATTCCTTACTAAACGGGCCTTCCGTTATCCATTTATTGTTAATTGCTTCTGTAAGATTTTCTAATTCTTCTTCGCCTATATATGGCTCAAGTTGATTTATTTTTTTCATGCTTTTTTTCCTCCATCTTCTTATTTATCATCTCAACAATTTTCCTGGTCTCAGGATGTTTTTCAAGTTTCTCTGGAAGAGTCGCACCCCATTCTATAACAATTGAATCAGTTAATGAAATGTAGTAATGTACTGTATTTTTTTCAACTAATATTTTATCCCCTTTTTCTAATTTATGTTTCAGAAAGGTTGAGGAGAACGGTTTATCCAAGTCTGTATCAGTATAATATTGTATTATTCCTTTTATAACAATGCATATTTCATTATTAATATTGTGAACGCATCCGCCCCTGGCAAAGCCTCTGTTTGTACGGAGGATAGCTATGTCTTTCTTGTCTTCATCTTCAGGTTCAAAAAGAACGCTTATCTCTCCTCTTTCATCTTCATTAACAACTTTATATTTCAACATAACATCCATTGACATATTGACAGTTTGCTTATAAACTTTATTCTAAAAGTTTTAGGTTGTTTTTTTCTTCTTTCATAACACTATCTATCATCATATCTATTAGTTGTTTGAAATTAACCTTTGGTTTCCATCCCAATACATCTCGTATTTTTGATGCATCTCCACGAAGCTCTGGCACTTCATTTGGTCTATAATATATACTATTAATTTTTACGTGCTCATTTACATCTATATTCAATTTACCAAAAACTATTGTAAGAAATTCTTGTATTGAATGATAATCTTCTGTTGCCACAACAAAATCATCAGGATAATCATGATGCATTATTTTATAGATTGCATCCATATAATCACCTGCAAATCCCCAATCCCTCATAGAATTAAGATTTCCAAGTTTTAATTCCTGTTGCAAACCAAGCTTAATTCTGATAGCACCACGTATTATTTTTTTTGTTACAAATGTCTCTCCACGTCTTGGGCTTTCATGATTAAATAATATACCATTACAAGCAAACATGCCATAACCCGTTCTATAGATTTGTGTCATATGATAACCATAGAGTTTTGCACATCCATATGGCGATACTGGTTTGAAAGGTGTATTTTCATTCTGTGGTGCTGGAGAAATACCATACATTTCGCTACTGCTTGCTTGATAAAATCTTGTTTTTTTCATGTTTAGTGTTCTTAATGCCTCAAGTATCCTTGTTACACCTAATCCTGTTACTTGTCCGGTGTATTCAGGTATATCAAAACTTACTCTCACCTGGCTCATGCTACCCATATTATAAATTTCATCTGGCTCTATTTCTTTGAGAAGTTTCACTATTGAATTAGTATCTGAAAGGTCACCAAATTCTACATGTATTTTTTCTTCTGGAAAAATAAGATGGTCTATTCGTGAAGTCATTATGGTGCTTCCTCTTCTGACAATACCATAAACCTCATATCCTTTTTTAAACAATAATTCAGCTAGATATGAACCATCTTGGCCTGTTATCCCTGTTATCAGTACTTTCATATACGATTTACTCCTATTTGTTGGTAGATTATTTCAGGATGGTTTCTAAGTTGTCGTTGTATTCCCCATCCATCTACTATTGTTGGTTTTTCTTTCATATATTGAATAAAAAACTCTGCTTTGAGTTCTTTAAATTCATTCCAAGGTGTTGCTATAAATACAACACTTTTATCTAATATACATTTTTCTACTGAATCACAAAAAGTCACATTTGAAGTCAATGGCAAATCATCAAAGCCCTGTTTTATTGCTGGGTCATAAACATCTATATAAATTCCTTCTTCACTTAGTTTCTCTATTATTTTTAATGATGCTGATTCCACTGTTAAATTTGTATCTGGTTTATATGTAAGACCTAAAACTGATAATTTATTTGTACCTGCATATGAAAGGGCTTGCAGTATTATTGTAACCATTCTATTTATTTGTTGGATGTTAACAACCTCCGCCATTTGTGAAAGGAAATCCTGTGATTTATACTTATCTGCAATAACTTTAAATGCCTTGTTGTCACGTGGGAAACAGGTTCCGCCATAACTAAGACCTGGATGTAAAAACTTTGTCCCTATACGTGTATCTGACCCTATCGCATTCAATACATCTTCTGCATTGCCTGTAGGCATATGTTCACATATTTCTGCGATGGTATTAGCAAAACTTATTTTCATGGTTATATAAACATTTAATGCTATTTTTGCAAGTTCTGCATTAACAATGGACATACGATGAATAGGTGTTTTACACTCAATAAATCCTGGCACTTCAGACCCCATTGAATCTGTTACTGGTTCGCCAAGTAATTTTCTGTACATTACTTCCACCATATCACCTGCTTTTTTATCTGATTCACCTATTACTATAAAATCAGGATTAAGAAGATTTTCAATAATTGAACCAAGAGCAATAAATTCTGGTACATAGCATAGCCCTATAGATTTTTTAGTTACCGATTTTGAAACTAATCCACCTTTTCCATTAGGAATATCCATATCTACATCTACTAAAATAGGACTTACTTTTCTATTTGTACATTGTTCAAGTAATGGTTTTATTTTATTCTCCATCATACCTGGTAGAACAGTACTTGTAATGATGATATTATGATAGTCCTTGCTATGTGGTATAACTCGTCCTACTTCAAGAACAGCTTTCTCAACATATTCAGTTGAAAAGCTACCATCAGGAAGACTTGGTGTCTGAACCATAATAATTGTTAAATCAGTATCAAGTATTCTTTCATGATTTGTCGTTGCAAAAATATTTTTTTCATATTTTTTAAGAAGTTTGTCTAGACCTGGCTCATAATATGGTGCTTCCCCACTGTTTATTTTTTTTACTACGTCTTTGTTTATGTCTATTCCTACTACTTTGAATCCTTTTGATGCAAGTGTAGCAAGTATACAGCTTCCTATTTTTCCTAATCCTACTACTGATATGTTCATAAAACTATCTCCTTTTTACATTTTGGATTTGGACATGGAACTGATTTTAGTTTATGGTCAACTATTTCAACAAGTTGGCCACAATTCATACACATAGCTTGTTTTTCAAGATAATATATGCGGAGAGCATCATACTTGGCGGAATCTTTAAATAATGTAATTTTCTCTGTATGTATTATTGCATCTTTTGGAATATTTATCTCATCATTAATTATGACTTCTTTGCTTCTAAGTTTCATTTTGTTTATCCTCCTCAAAAAACTCAGGAAATTTTTCTCTAAACCATAGCCTTTTTATATGTGGTCTATCATTTTTAGAAAACACACTACCATGTTCTGCACCGAATGGCGTCACATGATGTTCACCAAATCCACTTGCTTTTTTTTCATATGCTTTTGAAAAATACCATATTTTTATTTCTTCATCATAAAAACCATGCTCAAACAGATGCGTTTCCTTCTGAAGCCTAATAAATTCTTTATTCGTTAATTTCATTTTGTTTATTCTCCTAATTCATCATTACGAAATTCTTTATTTTTTATAATCTTTTTATACCAGAAAAAACTATCTTTGCAGACTCGACTTTGATTAGGCCAAAACATACTTAATAGACCAAATTTTTTGTTATAACCATAAAGCCATTCAAAATTATCCATAAAACTCCAATAAAAATATCCCTTGAGATTTATATCATCATCAATAGAAACAATACAAGCTTTAAGATGTTCACGAATATATTTTATTCTTTTTTCATCATGCACCCTACCATCATGTCCAAGAACATCTGGAAGAGCACAACCATTCTCAGTAATATACATTTCTGGGTTGTTATATTCTTCTTTTAATATTGTTAACAAATCATAAAGCCCAGTCGGTCTAATTTCTACACCCATATTATCTGTAGCGTAATGGCCAGATACTTGTTCATATCCTAATTTTTTGGATTCGTTGTGACGGATAGTAATGCCTGTGTAATAATTTACACCAATAAAATCAATAGGCGTACTAACTATTTTTTGTTCCTTTTTAGAAAAAGTCAATATATCAGTTTTTAATGAAGATGGTATTTTACCTTTAAAAATTGGGTCAAGCCATATCCGGTTATGATTATCATCAATATTTTTTGCAAACTGTTTATCTAGCTCATTGTCTATGTGATATGGATAAATAGGCATAAGATTAAGACTGATGCCAATTTTCCCATCATTATTTTTTCTGAACAGCTGGACTGTTTTACCATGAGCAAGAAGTACATTACGTGTTGCCTCCTGCTTATTCCTATGTCCCCAAAAATTACTTACAAAAACAGCTGGTTCATTAAACGTAATCCAATGTTTTACATCGGGAAGTGCATTAAACATTGTCTCAGCATAACATTTGAAATAATCAATGCTTTTAGGATTGCTCCATCCACCAATATCATCAAGCCATTTGGGAAGGTCCCAATGATATAAAGTCACAAAAGGTTCTATACCTGCTTCTTTTAACTTAGCTACTAGTTTCCTATAAAATTCTATCCCCTTCAAATTAGAACACACGCAGTCCTGTGTACATATACGACTCCAGCTAATGCTAAACCGATATGCCTGTATCCCCAACTGTTTCATAATCTCTACATCATACTCATATTCATTGTAATGATTGCAGGCTATATCGCCAGTATGCTTATTTTGTACCGTCCACACTTTATTTCCATGGCTTATTTCATCCCAAAGACTTGGTACTTTTCCATCCTGATTCCATGCTCCCTCTATTTGATATGCAGAGGTTGCAGTTCCAAAAATAAAATCATCTAACATTTATTATTCCTCCTCTTTTCTTACATAATCTATCATTTGTTTAAATTGAATTGGGTTCAAAGATACACATTCATCAATTGAAAAAACATCATCAAGCATAATATGTTTTTCTATAACAGATACCTTTGGCAATTTGATTTCTTTGCTATGGTCAGATAGCCCTACAGGTTTACCAAACTTTTTAAGTTCTTCTATCCTCTCGAAATGTTCATCCTTGCAAGGATATTTAGAAACGCAATGCAACAAAGTAACCTCTGCATCGGGAATAACTGCCAAGGCATTTCGTATTTCTTCATCTGTCGCCATCCCATTGTCATGAACCTGGTTACCTGTACTCAAAAGTATTGGTTTTTTCATACTTGCTACATGTTTCAAAAAATTTGGATTGCAGTTATACGGGCTAGGTATTTTATACATTGAAACAAGAGGTGCTAAGAACTCTACTGCTTCAAATATCCAAGGTGTTGAGAGAAACGCTATCTTTTTTTCATCACAATATTCTTTCAATTCTATTGTTTCATCTTTGGTTAGTTCATATTGTTTAAGCCATCCGATATGCCAAAATGTTTGAAATTTGACTGCATCTGCTTCAAGCTGTTTTGCTAAGTCTACATATCTCTTGGCAATGTTTAAATTGCCATTATGGGCAATTCCTGCTTCTGCTATTATAAATGTTTTAGTTCCATCCATATTTCATCATCTCTTCTTACACCTTTTTTGAATCCACATCCTTCATATAATAAAATTGCTTTATAATTATTGGAGTAAACTTTGAGTTTTATTTTTTTGTAGCCGAGTTCTTTTCCTTTTCTAATAAGTGCTTTCGTTAATATATAGCCATGACCTTTCTCTCGATGTCGTTCCCAGATTATACAACCCAATGTCGGTATTTTGTATTTGTTGAATGTTCTTAGAAAACCAAAGCCAATGTTTTCATCATCATCTGTAAAAATATAATAGTTTTCTCCATCATCTAACAGACCATGTAATGTTTTTTTATCAAAACTATGCGGATGGAAAAAATCTTTATCTTCCTCTGATAATCCTTGCAATTCCCTATACAGCTCAGGTATATCTTCTTCTTTAAGTTTTTTTAGCATTTTTTTTATATCTATGCATGAATTATATTAAATTCTCTCATTTTTGCTTCTTCTATTACTCCATCTGTTACTTCTTCTTTTGGCAACACGATAAGTATATTATTTTTATCATAACCTTCTAATCTTGCTACATTTGTTACTACTTTTACATAGTTTTTTATATATTCTTCTGCCTGTTCTTTATCTTTCGCAGATATAAATATGGTTTTCACTCTTTTTCACCTCCTTTAAGTTTTTTTAACATTTTTTTTCATCAATATTTCGGCTAGTTCAAAATCTTCTTCTAAATCTATATCTATTGAACGGTCTTGGGGCATAACATAAAGACCCATATTATTTGTCCATTTAGTATAATTCTTCATTACAAAAACGGCACCATTTGGCATAAAAGTATACATTTTCTTAAATTGAACAACAGAAACAACACTATCAAAATTTCCATCAAAAAACATTTCTATACAATTATCAATATCTTCACATGTTCTAAGTGGGGATGTAGGTTGAAGCAGAACAACTGCATCATATATTTCATCTAACTGTCTTAAAAGATATTTTATAGCAACCTCTGGTATTATATGGTCTTCAGCAAGATAGTCTGGTTCTTTCATACCTTTTATTCCATAACCTTCAGCAATTTTCAATATTTGTTCATCATTTGTATATACTAGAATATCACTAATTTTTTTAGAGAGCAATGCTGTTTTTATTGTATATGTAATTAAGGGTCTTCCATTCAGAAGTTTAGTATTTTTTCCTGGTAATCTTTTACTTCCTTTTCTTGCTGCAATAACTCCCAATACATTATGTTTATTCATCTTTTTTCTCCTTGTAATATATCTCTGTTTTTCCATCAAACATTTCTTTCAATATTAGGTGTAAATCTGGACTGAATAAGCCTTCCCATTTATAGTCAGATGCATATGCATCAAGTTTTATTTCAAAATCTTTTTCTACTGGTCTGCATAGATAAAACCAGCCAACTCCATGTATAGTTGCATCTTTAACCTGTGAATCTTTGAAAAAGAATTCATAAAAAGCTAGTGGATGTATTTTTTCTATTTCTATACCGATTTCTTCTTTTGCTTTTCTCTTTAATGCACATTCTATTCGTTCATTTTTGTATACTCGTCCACCTGGTGTAAAATATATGCCTTTCATCGGATGGTTTTCTCTTTTGATGAGTAATACTCTATTATCCTTGATTATAACTAAATCTAAGCAGAATATTGGCATGTTTCTGATAATGTCTTCGTATAGTTTTTTTGGTAGGTATCCCATTATTTGTCCTCCTCAAAAAACTCAGGGAACTTACATCTGAACCAAGTATCCTTAATAATTTTTGCATCAGCCCCATGCACTGCAAAATAATTCAAATATAAAGTTCTGTCTTTATCGATTTTAAATTTGATACTCCGTCCATCTTCAGCAAACTCAAAAGACTGAAACCACTCTTCTATTTCTTTATCATAAAATCCGTGCTCAAATAGATGTGTTTCTTTTTGAAGTCTAACAAGCTCATTATGTGCTTTTGTTCTAGCTAGTTCCTGAACAAGTTTATCATGCCGTATATTATCCCATGCCTGTTCCTCTTTCATTTTTTTTCCTCCATATATTTTTCAACTGTTTTAAAAAAATGTTCTCTAAATGATGCTACCTTCGGCATCCCAAAAATATTATCTACATCTCTAGTTGAATAAAGTAATTTTTTTGAGGACAAAAAAGCAGATAGAGTTGATTTGTTGTTTACTAATGGTAAAACATTGAATAAATCATAACCAAGTCTTGGAAGGGTTTTTTCTTTCCATCTATCATCATCTTCAATCCATTCATGATATAATCCTGTATCTTTATCTTTTTCACCTAAGAACAAAAACGGTATTGATGCAACATTCTTTCCAAAAAGCATACTTTCTTGTGTTATACCACTTGCAACACGAGTTAAAATATGAGATGCTGCAATAAGATTAACATATCTATGAGATACGGTATTTATGTGTCCTCTAAAATATTCTGGTATTTCTTCTGATTCAGCATGAAAACTTACAATAACATTAAAATTTTGTTCTTCTGCTTTATCTATAACCCATTTATAATATTCTTCTTGCTGTTTTTTAAAATGGTCAAATGGACCGGCACACAGCAAAAGCAAATCCTCTCCATATTTTTGTTTCACTGATTCTACTTCTTCTTTGAAACTAGGTGTGTTAACAATATCCCATTCTGGATTTCCAGTAACCAGGGTATCCAATTCTGGGTTAATAGCATTCATACAGTTTTCGGTTCTTTTGTCTATGAGACATATTCCATTTATAAGAGTAGTATTTTGTGGTGAATAATGTCGTTTAAATGTTGGTTTAAAATTATTTATTGCTGGAAAATTACCTATTACTAAATTAGTTTTTCCAATTTTTTTACTAGCAGTTAATATTTCTTTTGCATATGGCCATATCCCATATGTTTCAGAAAACATAATATCATAATCAGAAAAATGAATTTTACCATCATTTGAAGATGTAACAGAAAAAATTTCATCTTTTATAATATCATATGATAGTTGGTCTTTTGTTATGCAACGTGGTGTAATATTGTGACTATTAAGATAACCAATCAGTTCTTTCTGTGTCCAGATAGAACGTGGTCGCTCTACAAAAAACAAATATCTATATCTTGGTCTATACATCGTAGTGTCATATTGACAATCAATTTATAAACCTTTTTATTCATATTAAAGCTATTTTTAATGCTTGTATTTTGTTTCCAAGGTCTTCTTGTGCTTTTTCAAATCTGGTTTTTGATTTTTCATATTCTGTTTCTATATATCCGCTTCGTGTAAATTTTGTCTGAAATTCTATTTTCGCATCAACATATTCCTCTATAGCTACAAATAATGCTGTTTTTCCTTTTACAGTTAAATATTTTTCTGCTACTATACTTTCGTCTACCATTTTATACACACCTTACTGCAAATGCAATTGCCCATATAACACTTGCTACTACCATTCCTGCAAAGAATGATTTAAGCTCTCTCCATTCATCATACGTCTGTTCTGGAGTTGTGTAAAAGAAATCTTTAGACATTTCTTTCCAATTGGGCATTGTCACACTGTCAATAAACTGTTTGATGTTTAAAAAGGTTTTTGTTATTTGAACAAAATATAAATACCAATGTCAACATGTCATTGTCATGTTGAACAACAAAACAATACTACTAACAGGTGGAACGGGTTCTTTGGGATGTGCCTTTGTTAGATATGTTCTCTCAGAATTTAATCCAAAAACGATTAGGATATTTAGTAGGAATGAAAAAAATCAGATAGAAATGGATAAAAAATTTAATGATGATAGATTACGGTTTTTTATTGGTGATGTTCAAGATAAAGACAGGGTAAAAAGAGCTATGGCTGGTGCAGATGTTGTTGTTCATATGGCTGCATTGAAACATGTTCCAATATGTGAATATAATCCTATGGAAGCTATAAAAACAAATATCCTCGGTGCAGTTAACATTATAGATGCTGCATTAGAAACAAATGTTGATAGAGTCTTGGCTGTTAGCTCAGATAAAGCAGTTCAACCAACTACGATGTATGGAGCCACTAAGATGACAGCTGAGAGATTATTCATACAATCTAATTTTTATTCTGGTAAAACTGGTCCAAAGTTTAGTTGTGTAAGATATGGCAATTTTGCTGGTAGCAGTGGAAGTGTTATTCCATTATTCAGGAAACAAAAAGAAACCGGAGTGCTTACAATAACTGACCCAAGGATGACACGTTTCTTTATTACTCTTCAAGATGGGATAAGATTTATGAAGCTTTTCCTTGATTTAATGCAAGGGGGAGAAATATTTATTCCTAAGATGCCTAGTACAAAACTTGTTGAGTTAGCTGAAGTTATTGCTCCTGATGCTGAACAAAAGATTATTGGTATGCGTCCTGGTGAAAAACTTCATGAAGCGATGCTTACTTCTCTGGAAGCAAACCATAGCCGAGAATTTTTTGATTATTTTATAGTTGCTCCTGAGTTTCCTAAGTCAGGTTCGATGGGTGGTCAAAAAAGGATAGCGATTGGTGGAACGGTTGTTCCTGAAGGTTTTACTTATAATAGTAATAATGCTAGACTGCTTTCAAAAAATGAAATAAGAGAACAACTAGAACATATTTAATGAAGTATTTCTTCTATTATTTTTATTTTTTTTATCATTTCTTTTAACTCAGCTGGTTCTATACTTCCTTCTTGGTCATAGCCTGGCATGTTACGGTCTATTGTGAAGTGTTTCTCTATTATCTGGGCTCCACGGCTTACTGCTACAAGCGATGCGTCTATGCCTATTGTATGGTCGCTGAATCCTGAGTATTCTAGTCCAAAATAATCAAAGTTATTGAAAATAGGCATATCAATGTCTTCAAATAATGTTGGATATTTTGCGATGCAATATAAAAAATCAACTTTTCCCATTGTTTCAATTATTGGTGGGCATAGTTGTTCCCACATACCCAATGATGCAATTATGTCTTTTCCTGTCCTACATATCTGCTCTATGAGTAATCTATCCTTGATACTTCTACTAGCTATTTTATATCTTTTCATACCGATTTCTTCTGTCCATCCTACTCGTTCAATATCAAATACAGAACAAAGAAATTCTATACCTACTTTGTCACAGTGGTCTTTTAAAATTGTTAGCTGTGCTCTTGTTAGTTCACCTGTTTTAAGGTCATCATAAACTTCCTGACCATATGCTTCTTTTATACCAAGTTTATCAGTATCATATAATTGGAATTTAGCTATGCCTGCTCCAGCTGTTTTTGCTTCATTTATTAGTTGCTTTGCAATGGTCATATCTCCATTATGATTATGACCGATTTCAGCGATTATGAGTGTTTTCATTATTTAATATTCCTCCGTTATTTCAAAATCTTCTTTTGATAATTCAACAATCTGTTTCAATGGATATTCATACTTTTTTTCATTAAAATGTTTTTCAAATATGTGAGCTAACATTAGTATTGATAATTGTTTTTCATCAATTGCAACAATATTTGTTTTACAGAGTTTGCATAATGCATTCATTTTTTAGTCAACTCCAGTCAAACAAAGTATCACATCTACCACACATAAAAGCATTTTTTCTTATAACCAAGTTACATTCTGGACATCTATAGATAAAAGTATTTCTGAAAAACAAAGCTTTAAGCAATGTACAACCAAGAACAAATACACCAGATAAAATAGCTATTTTTTTCATCTATTAATCACCATATACAGTCACCCAGCCGGTCCCTGCACAGGCATGGCATGTTCGCATCCCCGTATCTCCAGTTAATGTTCCTCTTTGTGGTAACATTCCTTCTCCATTACATACAGGACATATTTGTGCATGACTCATCTAATCACACCATTGGCTGAACCTGGTCACATGCTGGGTCATTTGGATTGACTTGCTTATCTTTCAACATACACCAACCCAGATTAAAATTTTTGCAATCCCTATGCCTATAACTTATCATTTTTATCATTCTCCATCTTATTCTGTTCACACGTCATACAATGCTCACCAGCCTTTATAAGAAAATCAACTATTTTCTCCATCATACATTCATTATGGTTATTATTTTTATTCATCTATTAATCACCTCATTTATTTTTTCTTTAACAATCTGTTGACCATCACGAATTTCATTTGCATACTTAACAAGTGAATCATAATATTCTAATTTAGTTGGAACATCATAACTAAGCCAAGAAAGAGCCTTCTTAAAACTTTTTTTAGAAATAGTTTCATGATAACCAAGATACATAGTAGCTCTAGAGAGACGAGAAAACAAATGTATCATTTCATCTTTTACTTTATCAACAGCTATAATAAATGTTCCAAGACACACACAATCATATACAGTAGAACTATTAGAAGTAATAACTATATCTGCATTAAACAGATACGAACCCATAAATTTAACATCAGTCACAAGCTTGAAATTAGAATGCTCATATGACAATTTATTTATCTGTTTTTTAAGTCTATCACTAAAATATTTACCTACAATTACCGTAACATTTTCTTCTGTTTTTAAAAAATTCATAACGGTTAATGTTGCTCCTTCTGGGTCGCTACCACCCATTGTAACAAGTATATTTTCTATTTTGTCTGGATATTTTTTAATTGGAAACATTAAAACATCTTCCCTTATAACACTATATTTGTATCCATAAAGGTTCTCTTCAGATATGTCGGTAAATTCAAGTTGCGGATTAATAGTAAGAGCACAATAATCTTTATTTGGTTCATCAAAACCTATTATAGGTATGAGATATTGATTGACGCTTCTTGCAAAATTAATATCGACACCAAGCGTATCATTTATAATTATATCTACATTATGTTTACAAACTTGACACAATAGGTTGTCATTGTTATAATATTCAATGACTTTAAAGAAAAAAGAGTTAACTGCATCTATTGCTTCTTTATCTCTTTCATCAATAAAGAAATAGATTTCATGTTCAATAAATCGCAATGCTAGATTTATACATCGATAAACATGGCCAAGACCCGCTTTATGGCTTCCACCTACTTTAAAACCTATTCTTTTCCTATTTAATAGTTTTTCAGCTAATACAAAATCAAACCAACTATTAATATCAACGCTTTCATCTGGAGGACAAACAAACAAGCATGGTTTCTTTGTTAATATTTGTTTATGTGTTTTTAAAACTCTTGCAGGAGTAATAATAATACCACCACATTCTTCATAAACAGGGTCAAGAAATTGTCGATTTTTACGCTTTGTAAGAAGTTTATCATTTTGCCAATAGATATGAGTAGCATCTTTTACGAGTATTAATGATTTATATCGTTTCTGTGATAGATATTTTTTAATTGCCTTTATCATAGTATCTACTGATAGGAGTGGCATTGTTGGTACAAGTGTTACAACAAAATCATAATCATAAGGAGTTGATGACCTTAGAAAAGCATCATAAACAACTGGGTCTAGAGGAGTTTCATCCTTTGAAAACTTTTCTTCTCGTTTAATAAATTCTACATCTGGATAAAGACTAACATATTCTTCTATATATTCATCATCTGAAGAAACCACTATATCAAAATGATGATTATACAAAATATCTTTTAGTTTTAATGCTTTCTCAATTGGATAAGCAATTAAGGGTTTGTTACCAAGTCTTCTCATATTTTTTTTGGGTATTCCTTTAGATGCCCCTCTCGCTGGTATTACAATTAAAACTTTCGTTTTTTATCCACCTCATTTACTCTTTTAGCTATCTGATTCCACATATTGTATTCATCGAGAATGAGTCGTTTAGCTTCTCTAAGCTCATCCAAGTTCTGCTCCCTAACATCTGACTTTATTATTTCAAGAACCTGTTCAGGTGCATCATCCTTGGTTATATCAAGCCAGACATAGCTATTCTTTGGAAATAAATCACCGATGTTGTTGCAACCCCAGTAAATAGGCATACAACCAGAGAGAACGGCATCAGTAAATTTACCCGTGAAATAGTTTTTCTGCATAGAATTTTCAATACCAATACTATAACGATAATCTTTCATGCCATCCCACTTGTCAGCAAGTTCTCCACCAAAATGTTCAAAATTACCAGGAATAAGATAACTCATTAGTTTACGACCATAAAGGTCAATTTTATCTGGATATTTTTTAGTAAACGTATTCAAAAATTTAGCTCGTAATCTATGACCAGAAAGTACTTGGCATCCTGATGCTTCTGTTCCGTCTCCAAATTTAGTAGTGACCCATGAAAGTGTTTTTGTTTTTTCTGGGAAATCATTGGAGTTAAGATAATCATAATTCTTGAGTATATGCCAGAAGGCGGGCATTCCATATTCCTCAATAGGATATTTATTTGCAGTATCTGGTATACTTTTCCAGAAATTTTTACAGAAATCAAATTCAGTTGGTTCCCCAATAAACCATAATGTTCTTTCTGGCGGAATCTGTATCATTACACCTGGTGTACTTATAAAGATTATATAGTCTGCATCTTTTGGATTGCTTACTGAGACGACATTATTCCATCTGCTCTCCTCGTTTGGACTAAATTGTTTTACAACATGTTTTCCCCATTCATTTTGCCTTACCATATAAATATTGATGTCTTCCATTTTATCATCCTATATAAATACATGTGCTACATGTCCCAATAATAAACCAACTATCGCAGAAATTATCATAAGCGTAGCAGTTTTTTCTTCATCTTTTATAAACATTACAATATCTTCTCCTCATCTACATATGGTATCACATAATTACCTTTCCCAAGAGTCCATTGCCCCTCTACTTCTATATCATGTGGAGAATCTAGGTTATAAATATTTACACCAACTTCATCAAGTTTTTGCTTAAACAGAGCATATATATCTTGATAAATTCTTTTTTGATAATCTGATTTCCAGAAATGTTTATCATCTGTATCATTTGTAAAAAATTTACCTGGTCCACCACTACATCCCTTTAGATAAATATTTTTAAAACCCATCCATACTGCAAGAGGAATCATAAGGTCTGTTATTATAGTTCCATACATGAATGTTCCTTTTTGCAAATCAAAAGATATATCATCTATTACTGGTTGTTTTGGTGAAATCATAAATGGTGAGCTGAGTTCATCCTTGTTTAATCCTTTGACATGGATGTTTTTTTCAAGCCATTCTAATCTTTCATCTTTACGACTAAAATTTCCAAATAAAAATGGTTTAATAATAAGGTCTGATAGAACAAACTTTGCTGTTTTTGCTTTTATTAATAAATCATATTCGCTTTTCCCATCTAACGCTTCTCCATCTATTGTAAAATCTGGATTGATGTTTGTCATATGCGGGTCTAATACTCCAGGGTCTGTAACAACAAAATAGGTTGGTTCAAAATCCCAATGGTCTCTACAGGCTATAAAACCATTTGCTGCAAAACTTGTTTTATACCTTATATCATCAAGGAATCCTTTTGTTACTGAACGAGAATTGCCAAGCAAAAATACATCTTGGTCTTTATACATATTTTTTAATAAATCTATTTTTTCTTCGTTCCAGTTATTATTTAAGAAATTTAAGAAAAATTGTTTAAGTGGATAATCACCAATAAAATGATTAGGTCCTGTTTTTTTTGTATTATGTAACTCTATTCCTTCCTTCAAATACACACCTGAAGAAACTACAGGACTACCATTTTCAATATATATTTTTTTTTCATTATCTTTATATTTTTCCCAGAATGGATTAACCTGCCCTGATGACCCTATAAATATATCTTTACCTGGTGTTAGAACTGTATATACTCCTGAAGCAACTACACCACGCTCATTATATAATACTCTGCTTTCAAGTTCATCAACTGCTTTGCCAATACCAATATTCTGAGCTATTTTCGTTACATCATTATTATACAATATTTGTGGAGAACTTATTGTACCTGATACCATTACTGTTGGCTTGTTTTTATCAAGTGTATATTTATCTTTTTCTTTCAATAACTGGTTTCTAAGTTCCGTTATCTCATATGGATTATAGGCACAATATTTGCCACCGTTTATTATCTCTAGTTTTTTTACATCATAAAGCCATTTTGTAAACGGGATAGGGTCAAGATTGCGTTTGTGACCAATCTGAAAGGTTTTAAGTTCCTTGTCTAAAAATATCCTATAACCTAGAGATATAAATCGTTGCAGTATGTCTCTATCATCATCGCCATGGCCTACATCATACTGTTCATCCATGCCATTAAGTAAATTCAGTGATTTACGAGTAGCAATAAATTGGTCAAGAGTTTCAAAATAACTATTTCTGTCAAGCTCAAAAAAACGTCCTTCATTATTTGCAATAGAAGGCAAATCAGCCCATTTCTTATGGCCCATCCAGGATTCTAACTTAACAGGACGAATCACAAAATTTGTATTATTAAACTGTTCTTTAAAGAGAGTTATGGTTTCATCAAGTTTTTTAAAGAAATCAGGACAAAACTCGGTGCTGTCATCAAGCCTATAAATCCAGTCCCCTTCACAATATGCGATAGCATTGTTACGACAACGGTTTTTATCGTTTAGATATTTAAAAGTGCTATACACATCTATTTTAGTTTCAAAATCCCATTTGGGTGCATATGTTACCTTGCAGTAATCATGATTGAGCTGTTCAAGTTTTTCTTTTGTCTGTTCATTATAATTTGGGTCAACTATTATTATCTCAGCATCTGGTGAGGATGTTTTGAATAATGGTTCTATGTTTTTAAATCCTCTAACACTAGTAACTGCAACAGAAAATTTCATTATGACACCCATAAAAGAATAACGCCTGTGATGGTTGAAATAACTAAAAATAACATTCCAACGATTTTATGACATTGCATATCTATTTTACTAGATTCAGTTCCAGTTGCAAACCATATACTCGCAGAAATTACACATATTGCAAATATTATCCAAAGTCCTAATTCCTTCATTTTTTCACTCCAAAAAGCTTATTGATTGTTTTATAAATTTTATCTTGAGGGATATGGTCGTGTCCCGGGTATGGTTCTCCATCTTTTAATAATTCAGGACATAGCTCTTCAATCAATTTCTGACGAAGAATTTCTAAGTTTACTTCTGTAACATGCAATTCTCCTTCATGCTTATATGTTGGATAATATAGTTTATCGCCTACATTCCAATCTTCACTCATGCTTGTTGCCTCCAATACTCCAAGACATCTCGTAATGACTGTTTAAAAGTATACTCTGGTAACCAACCTGTAGCACGTCTAAACTTTGTTGAATCACCGATAAGAACAGGCACATCAGAAGGTCTCATTCTTTTCTCATCTTGTACAATTGCAATAGGAGTATCTATTAAATTAGAATATTCTTCTATTATCTCTCTAATAACATGTCCTTTGCCAGTACTAATATTATATACATCCCCATCATCGCAAAGATTTGTTGTTGCAAGTACATATGCTCTGACAACATCTCTTACATCATTAAAATCTCTGATAGCATCTAAATTGCCAACATTGAGAATTGGAGTTTGTAATCCTTTTTCAATTTTAACTATTTGTTTAGCAAAAGATGCAGATACAATCTTAGGACCACTTCTTGGACCAATTAAATTAAATGCTCGTGTTCTTTTGATATGAAGTCCATAATTTTTATAATATTGATACCCTAGTAAATCCTGTGTTACTTTACTCACCGCATATGGAGATAATGGTCTCAGCTGATTTGTTTCCTTTATCGGTGTTTCATCTTCATATACCATCCCATATTCCTCACTAGAACCAGAAATTAAAACAATTGGAGAAAGAGAAGATTTTCTAACTACTTCTAACAGATTTAATGTTCCAAGTATATTAGTATTCATTGTTTCCTGTGGTGCTCGCCAGCTTGTCGGAACAAATGTTTGTGCACCGAGATGATAAACTATATCTGGTTGACTATCCTGTATTGTAGAATAGACAGAATTATAATCTGTTAAATCACATTCTAAAAGTGTTAAATCCTTTTTAATATTATCAATAAAATCTATTTGCCTGCATCTTCCTCTGACAGTCCCAAATATTTTATCTTTTTTGTTTAGTTTAATAAGATACTCAGCGAGATGACTACCAGAAAAACCTGTTATACCTGTTATTAGTATATTCATACAAAAAAGAATAAAGAAGGATTATTTAAACGTTGTCACTTTGTCACTCATCAAGCTATTACTTCACCGACATATGTTACTGGCCAACCACTTGGTTCACCACATACATAAACCTCGTTTAAATTTTGTACAAAAATCTCTTTTTGATGACCTGCAGCAACCCAAAGACCATAAGCACCTGAGAAATTTCCACTAGCAGAACAAGGGTTATTTCCTGATTTTCCACCAACCCATACTCCATAAATTCCATCACCTGAATTTCCGTATATGGCACCAGATGCTACTTGTTGAGTTGGAACAGACAACACAACTCGTTCAACAACACCACTCCCAATTTCTACACCACCACTAGCCTGTGTAGCCATAATAACGCCTTGGGAAATAAGAGTTTCACCATTAGCTATTTTTACTTCTCCACTGGTTTGAACGGCTACTGAAAGCCATGTTGCGTTAGTACTATCATATGCTTTTAATCTGCATTGTCCTGGTATTTGTTCTATTCCACTCATAATCAAATCACTGACTATTGAATATAGTTCAAAGTATTTATAGTATTTTGAACAAAATGACAGTCTGTTGAATATTAGTAAAGTTTATATGTATCAAAGTTGATTGTTTTTTTGGTGAAGTAATAAATGGTATTAATTGTTTCTATTGGTGAAAAACTTGATAAAGCTACTGGGTTAATGGCTGAGGCAAAAGAAATTTTAAAGAATCCTGATGCTAGAGAGAAAATGAGAATTGAATCTTATCTTGGAGAAATCGGAGAAACAGAGTGTTTAAGTATTGCATTGATAAAAGCAGAAGAGGCCGTAAAAATACTTAATGAACATATGCCTGGAAAAGTTGATATTGCACAAAAAATACTCGATGACATACAAAAAAGAATAAAAAAATTAACAAAACCACCTGAGCCAGAACCTGAACCAATTCCAGTAATTAAAGAAATAAAGATAAAAGAAGAAAAAGACGTCTTTAAACCAATCAAGAAAAAAACAATCAAAAAAACGAAAAGGAAGGTGTATAGGTAATGACATGCAGACCTGGTGACCCATGTTTTCCTGATTTAACTGGCATGGTTGTAAAAGGCCGTAGTGTTCCTGGTTATGATTATAATGCACAGCCACAAAATCTTGGTAGTGGTCCTATGAGAAGTAGAAATGTTGCTACTAATGGCGTACATAAATATCCAGTTATGGGTGGTGGTTTGCCTAATCAAGGTATGGCACTTAATGGTGCAAGAGTTGGAAAATTAGAAGGAGAATGCCCTTTTTCGTGGGGAACTTTAGCAATTGGTACGATACTTGGTTTGGTTATTGGAATTTTTATGTTTACTCGTAGTGGTCGTGGTGTTAGTCAAGCTGCACTTGAACGAGCTGAAAAAAGAGTAAGAGGATAAGGAGATAAAATATGCCAAGACTTATTGGTAGACAATTTAATCCACCCGCAACTAGAGCATTAAGACATGAAATGTGCAGAGGTACTATATGTTGTGCTACATGCAAACGTCCTTCTGTTGGTATTTATCAAGGAATTCCTCTTTGTGCGTATCATGCTCGTAAAAAATATGGTTTTCTTCCGGTGGTATGAAAATGACATATGGTTGTGGAACAGAAAATTTTTACAAAGCTGAGGATAGCCCTCATATAGGAAGACAAACAATTCGTTGTCCTGTTTGTGGTAGCCCTTGGTGTGATAATCCAGAACATGGAACACAGTTTATATTAGGATAGGTGAAAAAAAATGAAATTAAGTAGTATAATGGGAAATGGTGGAGGTATTCCACTTATAGCAGGATTTGGTGTTGGTGCAGGTGTCGGAATTATTTGTCGTTATTTTTATAGTCAGGATTATTTAATTCCATACGTTGATTATACACTAAAAACAGATGTATTAATTCCCGCAGGATTAGGAGTTGGCGGAATTCTCATAGGGCTACTTATGAAGTCAAATACAAAATATTTGATGCTTGGTGTGGGTCTCGGTGGAATATCAACTGCTGCAGTAAATTATTTCCTTCCAAAAACAGAAACAAGCTATGCTCGTTTATCATCAAATTCAAACTGTTGCGGAAAAACAATAATTACTTAATCCTTTTTCTATATTTTTTAAGTAACCGTATTCCATACAATATTCTATTTTTTTTATAAAAAAATATTTCTTTACCACAACTATGATTTCCACAATAACAAGATTTATGTATCTTCTTTCTGCTTCTTCTAAAAATATTTTTATCAAGATTTATTCCATAACCAGGTTCTGTTCCACTATTCCAATCATGTTCTAAATCTTCTAGTTTTCTTACTTTTACCAGTATATCATCCTAATAGCATCTTGCAGATTCCCTCTGCTAACTATTATGAAGTTCTTCTTGTAGTCTTTTCTCTTTTCTCTCCATATACCATCTTAAAATTAATGCTCCTGTAATCCCTGTAAATATACCTAAAAGAATGCCGATTATTTTTATTTTAGTTTCTTGCTTCACATGTTACTAATGTTTTACTTGCTTATTACTTTTCTGCGTCTATAACAAGACTAACACTAGGATGCGTGGTCAATGTTTCTCTTTTTAGTTTGTCTGAACGATATTTAAAAGGACTCGTTGTTTCTACATTTTTGAATCCTACTTCTTTAAGTATACTACAAAGAGAATCTGAATCATAAATAGTCTTATGGCCTGCTAAAAGAAGATTATAATATGCCTCTGCATCATCATGTGCTTGTTCAACTCCTACATTCATATATTTATAATCTCTTATCGCACCTGCTATATATTCACTTGTTATTTTCAATGTGCTTGGTACACTAATACGCAACATCCCACCTGGTTTTAATACACGATGACATTCCTGTAAAAACTTTTTGCCTTCATCACGAGTAATATGTTCTAGCATATGATTAGTGACAATAAATGATACTTCATTGTCTTTATATGGTACTCCTCTAGTTATATCATGTTGAACAAAACGATACGCCTGTCGTTCTGCAAATATTTTCAAATCAATTATATCAATATTAATCCATCCATAATAGAACATATCTATAAATGAGCCGATATTAAGTTTTACAAGGTCATCTGGAGGAGCAGGTATGATTGATATTGGTGGTTGTTCTTCTGGTTTTTCATATTCCAATACTCTTGGATGTTCTATCATAACGTTATAATCTGGATTAATTTCTTTGAATTTTTTCTCCCACCATTCTTTTGGCTTAGATATTTTATGTGTTATATCAATATCTGGGTCACGCTCCTCAAAAGGACATTCCGTCATATGAATACCATGCAATCCTCTATTGGAAACACGCATGCTCTCACGAAGTATATCATCAATAATATCCTCAGATATGTGTTCAAGAAAATTAATACTAAAAATCATATCAAACTCTTTATCTTCAAAAGGCCAAGGCATTTTAGTTGCATCATGAAGGACAAAATTATCAGTAGCTCGTGTCATAAAACAATGTCTGCTTATATCCATACATGTAGCATCTATACCACTATTTTCTAAAATCTTTACAACATATCCACGTCCACCACCAACATCTAATAACTTTTTAGGATTATGTTTTAATATAATAGTTGATGTTGAATAATGAGTTGCAAAATCACGATAGTCCTTATAACCAATTGTTCCATCTTCAAAATATTGACGTTCAAATACTTCAGATTCATTAGTAAATTTATGTGCCTCTATAATCATATCTGTTGTTGATTTAGGATGTGGCAAAATACGAACATGTTTGAAACCTATTTTCTCAAATAATTCTTTAGCATAATCAGGACTAAACCCACATTTATGAGCACCACCATAATTAGGAAACTCCTGACTCCCAAAAAGTAGCTCTATTGTTCCCCTGTTTATGCCTTCATTTACTATTTTTTTACATTGTTCATATGTGTTAGAAGTAAAAATAACAATTTTACTACCTGGTTTAATTATTCTATAAATCTCACTAACAAAATTTTCTATATTATGCCACTCTAAGTGTTCAATACAATATCTAGAAAAAACCCCGCCAAATTCATTTGACTCAAAAGGCCAAGGAAATTTACTAATATCTACAACTTTATTAACACTAGGACTATCATTAGCATCAATATTAAAAGTCACTCGTATACCTGCTTGGTTTCGTAATGGATTATTTCCACCACCTATTTCTAAAATACGTGTTCCATCCTCATATTTAATAATATAATCATTCATAATAATTCCTCAAATAATTTAGTATATCGTTTTTGAATAATATCCCATGTATATTTTTTTGCTGTTTCATGAGCATTTTTACCCATACGTTGAATCTCAGATGGATTATCATGAAAATAACCTATCTTGTCAACTATTGCTTTTATATCACGTATCGGAACTACAAAACCATCAAAACCATCAGTTACAAGCTCCGACATGCCTGCTCCTTCAGCAACTATAACTGGGCGTCCATATGCCATTGCTTCCAGTGGTGTTATCCCAAAGCCTTCTGTAATCGAAGGTTGTATATATACACTTATTTGTTTATAAAAATCTACAAGGTTTTCAACAAACCCAAGTATTTTAAAACGAGATGTATATTTATCTTCAATTTTGAATCCTTCACCTTCTCTTCCACCAATTACCAATTGTGATTCAGCATATGGAAGATTAAGCCAGGCATTTGCTAGATACATAACTCCTTTATCAATACCTATGGCACCAAAATAACCAGGTGTAAATATATCTGGTATCTCAAATGATTGTTCTGGTAGATTACAACCATGAGGTATAACATGAGGTGTCGTAGTAAGATTTGCCTTTTTTTCAATATATTCTGCTGATTTATGTGAATGGACTACCACGGCATCTGCAAATTTAAGATGACGAGAATATAATCCCCATAAAACATCATCAACGAGATGTGGATAATCATAGCTACCAACATATTTTAGATGGTCTTCTTTAGTAATTTCAATTATATGTGGTGCAAGGTCACAGACTATTTTAGAAGAAAATTCCCTTTTTGCTTCCTCAATTGTTAAACCAAAAGGACATCCATATGTCATTACTAAATCAATTTTTGGTTGTTTCTGTAACAGATGAAATGCCATATAATCTTCAAAAAATGGTGTTGTTCTCCAATTTACATAACCCCAATCTCTTGCATTAATAGTATAGGCTGGTATGCCGTTATATTTATCATCTGAAAATTTTGTGCCACAAAGAATATATTGTAATGTAGAAACTGCTTTTAAAGATTCAACATAATTCATCCCCACAATTCCTCCACCGGAAAATGGATTTATGCCTGAATTTGTTAAAAAAATGGAATTAGGTGTCATCCTTTTTGCCGTCCTCTTTACTATAATATTTTATCTCATCGTTTTTTGATTCGCCTTCTTGATATACATCTCTGTTTTTACCACAATATTTACAAACATGTTCGTAAACATTTAAATCTATTTTTCGTTTAACATATTTATGTCCAAACAATTTACATATCAAACCCATATTACCAACCTCTTCCATCTATTATTTCTTTAAAAAGACTGAGGTATCGTTCACCCATGATTTTGTAATCAAACCGTTCAGCCATTTTTCTACAATCTTCTGGTTTTATTTTATCTATCTGTTTTATATGATATTCAAAGTCTTTATCAGAATTAGATAAAAAACCATTATATCCATGTATTATGCTCTCATTCCATCCACAATTTGGTGTAACGACAACAGGAGTTCCACATGCATTTGCCTCTGGCGTAATAAGACCAAAAGGCTCATGCCATTGCCATCCTGGAACGGGTATACTTTCAAATCCTTGTAACATAATTGGCATTATAACACATTTAGCATTACGATAAAAATCTAATTTTTTCTGAAAATTAACTTCCCCATGAAACGTTGCAAAAGGGCTATCCTCACACATCTTCTTAATCTTAGCACTATATTGCGGAACATCACCAAAAGAACCTCCTACGATGTCTATAGGCATTTTAAGAGTATTTGCTATCTCTATTGCTCGATGAGCTCCCTTTGGTTCATAAATACGACTAAGCCAAAGCAAACGTTCCCTATCCCCAATTGGTTTATCATTATATGTATATTTATAAAGAGGGATACTATTTTGCACTCCTCTATATTCAATACTTGGTGCCATCTGCATAAGCCGTTGAGCATGATTAAAACTAACAGCCATAAAATTTGGTCTATCAAACGGAGGTTTTGTATTAAAACCAGGGTCAGGACCATGCCAACAATGACAAACATTTTTTAATTCGCCATGAACAGAATATGGAAAATAATTCCAACTATGGTCAACAACAATATCTGCATCCTTTAAAACCTGTTTAGAACGAGCATCATCCCAATAAGCCTTCCAAGCTTTAACAGGGTCAGTTCCTTTTGGTCCTACAGCATAAAGATGTCCATTACCTTTCTTTGTTCCATCTTTCTCTGTTCTAAAATAACTATCATTACATGCAAAAAGACTGACATCATGTCCTGTTTCATCAAAATGTTTAGCTTGAAGACCTGCTATAAGTTCAAGACCGCCATATTCATCAAGGTCAGGATTAGTAGGTATTATTTGTGTACTATAAATAGCGATTTTCATATTGTTTCAGGACTCCAATTTCTTGTTCTTGCCTCTTTGCCACATAGGATACATCCATATATATCATATCTGTGGTCAGCATACTTAAATTTAAACTTATGAATTCTGAGTAAACATCTAAGTTTTTTCATTTATATCCTCGTTGAAAGCTCAAACTCTCCATCTTCTCCACGTCTATAAACCGTAGCAATATGGTCACATCTTACATTAGAACAAAGATGAGGATGAATATTTAATTCCTCTACAACTCTAGTACAAAAATAAAAATCTTCACTCATTTGAAGTAGAGGTTTCCCTGTGCTTTTTTCTTTTCTACCAAGACCCCATTGGAAATATGGTTTATTAGGATTTGTTTTATCAAGTTTTTCAAAAACATCTCTTTTAATAAGTAAACAACCCGCTCCAACAACATCTACTGGCAGAAGGGCACCCGTATCCATATGTGGTTTAACATCAATAGGTGCAAAATCATATCGCATTTCTTCAGGATGTTCGCCTGTTTTTATCCATGCTGCAGGCATTGGCAAACCAGGTTTTTTAGCCCAATAAAGACCACTTAAAACAGGTAGATTAAATTGTTCAGCAAATTCAATCATTTTAGGAACTGCATCAATAGGTATCAAAACATCTGTATCCAGATGGAATACCCATTTTACGTCTTTATTCTGTAAAACAGCTCTTGTACATTGTTCACGAGCAGTATCATATGGTTGATTACGATTAAACACATAAACAAAAGGTGGCATTTGAAGAAGTTTGAAACGCATTGCCCATTCAGTACTTACTGTTCCTGTATGAATTATACAAAGGCCTAGTTCAGCTTTATTTGCACCTGCAACTTGTTGTTGTGTGCTTGTGCCTGATAAAATATTTGGATTTTCCCATATTGCCATAAAATTTCTCACCTCATAATTGACAAGATGACAATATATAATAATGGTTTAAAAGATTATTGGTTTATTTTTTCAGTTTTAATTTCAAATCTGTTTTTTTGAATGTTATCCCTGCTCCACCGCCAGGAACATGATAAGTAGCATAGATATGATATTTATTTACAAGACTAAAAAAATCACTAAATTGTGCTTCTGGATAAAAATGACAACCACCACTATACCAAAAACAGGTATTTTCTTCACATTCTTCTTGAGTAGTGCATCCTATGCATTCTGGACATGGGCTACCTTCTGGAGGGTCTGCTTGTTGAGAACCAAAAGTAATACATTCGGGTAAATCAGGCCAACCGGTCCAAATACATTCACCACGACCATCAGACCAAGCATTATTCCACGCACCATCAATACCTACAGCTGAATTAGCAGTTGCTACAAGAACATATCTTCTACCTGTTCTAAGCACAGGACAAGGCTGTGCTATATTACCTGTCTTCCAAGAAAAACCTGTTGTGTCAGAAATAAGCTCAGTTGCTTTCAAAAGAGTATATGTGACAGCATCATCCTCAACGTAATAGATAGCTAGTTTCATACTAGTGCCACCATCGGCCCATGCTGACATAGAGGTAACAACCGCTCTATCCCCATCAGTATAAGTAAAAATAGTGCCATTAATATATGATGCTAAACCAGAAGTAATAGTATTTACTAAATGAGTATCATCACCAAGAATTGGCATTAATAATCCGTTCCCATCCAGGTCAAAAATTGTCCACTAATGGCTGCATAAGCATATACGTTCATCGGTGAATCCATGTCAACTGTTACTGCTTCAGCCATTGATAAAGCAAAACCATGACCACTATATGGCCTGCAATCTATTCCCCCAATATAAATATCTTCATTTCCACTCATGCTTTTAACAAGTATGCTATGAAGGTTTCCACTGCACCAACCAACCCTGGCAATAGGCTCCCCACCACTTGCACCTGTAATGCGTATTAAATCAGCAGTACGAACAGTATCCGAGGCACCAAGATGTAATGCTTGACCACTTACGCTTGTTACAACTGTTCCACTGACAATAGCATCTACAACACCTGAAACAACAGTTAAATGACCACTAGTCATATAAATTGGTTGACCTGAAATATAAGCAACAGCAGTTACATTTACCTTTGTAACTTCATCAACTACTGTTTGTTGTCCAGTATAATCTGGTCTTCCTGTTCCCCATGATTCTACCATGTTTTATCTTAATCCTCCTATGGTCCTGTATATTTTTGTTCTTCTTCTATCAATACTATTGCTGAAATAGTATGCGGAAAACCAGCATCATGATTATTTACAACTACTTCAATTGGTTCACCTTGTCCAATAGATTCACTAATAGAAAAAGACTGCGTAGCATCATCAAGAGCAATACCATTATCAGATGCTCCCGCTCCTACAGCTGGATAAGGCAATAATTGTCTTGAATATACATATATAAATACTTCTACAAGACTATTGCAACCAGTTGGAAAATGAAGAACTGCTGAGTTAAGCATTCCTGTAACAGGACTATACATTGTATTTCTACTCTCTGTCAAAGCAGAAACCGTTGACCTGAAATTTAACTCAGCCATATTTTATCTCCTTTTATATCAAAGGATAAGCGTTTATTCTTCTACTTGTGGGTCTACTTGAACTATTAATGTTAACGAGCCATAGAATGCTGCATCAGTATTCCAAAATACTTCTAATGCATCACCAACTGCATGAAGTGGTCCACAGGCTGTAGGTCTTGGGTCCCAAGTAACACATGTATTTGCAGCAACTGGTATAAATGGTGTTATTTGACCGCTTGCATCATTAAGACGCAACATCCCGTCTGTTCCACTATATTCGGTCACAATCATGTGCTTGATATAAACTTCTTTACCGCTACAAGCACTATAAATAAATCCACTAGTATATCCACTACCAATTATTTCATTGTTATAATCAGATGTTCTAGGGTCGTCAAGAGGTATTACAAGCCTTCCTTCCTTAGTATATTCTTGAACATGTGCAAGAGTTTTTTCTGCCATTTTAAACCGCCTCCGGTTGTAGCATAAATTCTGAATAATCTTCAACCAGCCACGCAGGTGCTTTAATTGGTCTGCTTCCATCACCCATTGTTTTAATAGAACAACGTTTATCTCCACGTAAAAAGCTTTTTATTTTTGCTTCATCCTTAACTGCCTGATAAGTAAATTCTGTTATCCAGAAACTACTGCTAATTTTTTTAGCTACGCATGAAACACCAGCATTTTCCACATTGAAATATGGATAAAGGTCATGCACCGTCCAAAGCTCTGTTATAGGAGATGGGTCACGATATGCACTCATTTCACCATCCCAGAAACCGATATTGCCTGGCACTGGACGTGGCGTTATAAGATTCATTCTATCTTCACGTTGTGTGTATTGCAAATAAACTTTTGATTGACTTGGGGAAAACCCAGTAAAAAACTGATAAATTGTTTCCTCTTCTTGTGGTTCAAGATAAAAACGACCTTGTGCATCAGTTGGTGATTCCCAACCACTTGTAGCATCCGGTTGTATTGTATCTCCATCTTCAAATTCATATGGCATATTAACAGTGAGCTGTTGTTTACGAATTATTTTAAAAAAGAAATATCCTTCATAAAATAATAGGCCCACATACCAATTTTCTTGCGGTATATATTTTTCTATTTCAAGCATTTTTCACTTCACCTCGACTTTTTTTTATTAGTTCTAAATAAAGCAATATTTAAAAATTTCACTTCACCTATAATTTCTAATGAAATCAGTGATATATAAACCTTTTTAAAACGATACTCCTTTTGAACTGTTGCATGAACGACAAACAGGTTGAACATCATTTATTGTATATACAAAACCAATCGGAGCTTTAGAAACAGGTGGATTATGGTCTAATGATAATCCATATCCCTCTTCATAAAAACGACCACACAAAAAACAAATGCCATTGGTTTCTTTTACTTTAGATTCCCATTCTTTATCAGTAAAACTTTCAGATAGTTGCATTTCTTTAAAAATACCATTGCGTTCCCGTTCAGGATGATTGATTCTATAATTTCTACTATTTCTACGTTTTCTTCGTTTAAATTCTTCTGTATTTTTATGCTTTTCAAAATATTTTTTTTCTCTCTTTTTTCTAATCTCTATAATTTTTTTAGGAACATCCCCAATCTTTTTTATATAATATTTGTCACCAAATCTTTCAGGATTGTTTTTTCTATATTGTTTAAAATATTCTTTATTTTCTTGATAATATTTTTTCTGACATTGAATACATGTATTATGCAGACCATCTTTTCTAGTTCTATTTGGATAAAAAGCACTTTCATCTTTTGTCATTCTACATTTAATGCATTGTTTCATTGCTAATCTGTCAATGTTTTATATCTTTAAAAAGGTTAGTATAAATTAGTTAGAAATAATTAAAAAAAAGAGAGAGGGTCTAAGCCAAAAGGCTTAGAATTGGCTTCCGAATGCAACTATATCTACAAGTCCAGATGTCCAGTTTCCTGATTCAAAGTCTAAACATCCTTCATGCACTCCACTAGTACTCAAATTGCAGATGTCCAGATAGTTGATGAGTGCTACTTTTCCACTACATCCACCTGTTCCACTTGGAAGACCACTTGTTGTTCCAAGTGTAAGCGTTGTATAATTATCTGCAGCAAGTAATCTTGGCTCTTTTGGAAATACAAATACTTTATGTAACTGACTCAGTTCAGGGACTCTTATTCTACCCCATCCTGAAAGACTTACTGGTTCTATATCTGATTCCCCACTTCCAAAATTATATCCACTTGCTTGTTGTGGTGTTGCATCTGCTAGACCTGAATATAGTATTTTTGTTCCTACCCATACTGCACAGGGTTGCTCTTTACTGATTATGCAGACATCTTCTTCGGAGAAAGCCGTAGATTTTGGTTGACCTAATTGTGCCATATCATATCACCTCACATCTGACTCCCGAAAGCAATTACATCTACAAGACCAGAATTGTAGTAACCCGAATCCCATATTAGGTTTGAGCATCCCATTGGAGTTGCCCATTCCCCGCTTGCACAAAATGATGCATATTTGAGAAGTGCTACTTTTCCACTACATCCACCAGTACCTGATGGGTATCCACTTGCAGTACTAACCACTAGTTGTGTATATGAATCTCTAGCTACTATCGAAGGGTCTTTTGGAAATACATATATATGATGTAGTTGGTTCAATTCAGGTATTCTTATTTCACCCCATCCTGACCAACTTATTGGTGCTAGGTCTGTTTCTCCACTTTTGTAGTTATATCCGCTTGCTGCTCCAGAAAGAGCAGTTCCTGAATAAAGAACTTTAGTTCCTGCCCAAATTGCACAAGGAGATGCTTTGCTAATCATACAGACATCTTCTTCGGAGAAAGCCGTAGGTTTATCATTTTTTGGTGTCCATGTCATATTATATCACCTCACATTTGACTCCCAACAGCAATTATGTCAATCAGTCCTGAGTTGTATGTTCCTGATACAAATTCACCTGAACATCCTGTTTGACCGCTTCCTGCAGCTGTATTGATATAATGAATGAGTCCTATTTTTCCACTGCATCCACCATGACCAGCTGGGTATCCACTTGCTGTGCTAACTGTTAATGTAGTATAATCACCTCTTGCAATTACACATGGGTCTTTTGGAAATACAAATACTTTATGCAATTGATTCAGTTCAGGAACTCGTATTCTTCCCCAACCTGAAATATTTATTGGTTCAATATCTGTTTCTCCGCTTAAAAAGTTATACCCACTTGCCTGTTGTGGCGTACCATCTGCAAGACCAGAATATAATATTTTTGTTCCAGTCCAAATTGCACAGGGGTCGGCTTTGCTGATAAAGCAAACATCCTCTTCGGAAAAAGCCGTAGATTTTGGTTGTCCCAACTGTGCCACTTTTAATCAGCCTCCTGATTAAGTGGACGCAGTTGTTCCAGCTACAACAGAATTACTACTAGCAGTATAGTATGTTGCGTCAAGAAATGACCCAAGGGCCACGCAGAACCCGCCTAAACGTGGTTCAGTAGTTCCATTCATCTTGAAACCTAATGCCACCTTGACATCCATTTCTGGTGCCCAGAAAGTTGTTGGCAAAGGTATCAAATTAGTGCCTGATATGTAATCTCGCATTCTACAAGCTGCAACATCATAATACAATATGTTGGCTCTTCCAATGTCAAGTTTTACAGTCTGTATTCTTGGACTGCAGTTTTCTTCATGTATATATAGTGGTATGTAAAAAGCTTCTTCAGGAGTTGCAAATGAAGTTGTTGGAGCTCCTGCTGCCGGACTGTGTATCCAGTTCTCAAAACCGACACCTTGTGCTTGCTTTATACAGTCATGTTTCCATTTCCATACATTGTCAGCTTCTGGTGTTGCTCCGTTTACAAGACCTACTTGTCCTGGACGGATGGTAGTGATACCAAGTTCACTGTCTGCACAGTTTAATCCACCAAATTTCTTTTCATCGAGAGCGTTCTTCGCTGCTCTAATTCCCGCATCGACAACAGTTTTTTTACTATTTACATACTGTCGTTCAAAACTCCACGGGGCAAAGAACAGGTCGTTATATTGTGTTTCCCATAGCGTCTGCTCCTCAGTGGTTAATGCTGTTTCCGCAAAGGTAGCGTTTTGTATTCCTAATACAACCATTTTTCACTTCACCTCTATTTTTTTAGTTAACGTTGAAATATATATAGTGATATAAAAAGATGTGTCTGACAAAAGATATATATACGCAAGGATTGTTATGCATTGTAATGCAAAAGAAAGTTGTCTATACAAGACTTGATTCAGATGACATAGATAAGATAGATAACTTAATAAGTAAAAAAGAGTTTGATAACAGAGCATCATTTATTAGAAAAGCAGTTAACAAGTATCTAAAAGAACTCGAACCAAAAATATTAGCATAATGACAAGATGACACAATCTTTATATAGTTGTTACTTGTTAGTTTTTTTCTGATGAAAACAAAAACATCTCGACCAACACCTGTGAATAGGTCACTCTATATTAAATTTACAAATAAATGTCGCACTAATGGACGAGAAGTTAATATTGTTTTAACAGAACTTATGCAACAATATTTAAAATTAGGTGAATCAATTTTCAGGAGATGAAATTGTATGGAAAGATATGGTTTAGGACCAGAAGGAACTTGTATTTGTCATAAATGTGGTTATACAGAACGACATGTTACGGGCAGTCCTTGTTATGCTAAAAAATGTCCAAAATGTGGTTTTAATTTAACTAGAAAAAATTAAAAAATAAAAAAGGCTTGTAATATTTTAAGCCTTCATCCTTTTAAGATACTATTTGATTATATGGTATTGTCGTAGGAATCATTGCCATAGGATTTCTAGTTACATCAGAACCAAAACCTCTTGCTGGGCTTTGTGGTCTTCTATAAAAATTTCCTTGAAACCCTGGATAATAACTAGCTGTATAGACACCGTTGCCTGCTGTTCTTCTTAATGCCATGCCTTGACCTGCCGATGGTATAGAGCTAGGAACAAGTGCATTTACAAAACCACCAGCGATTATTGCCATACCATAAACAGTTAGTGCTCCTTTTATGTAGGTATGCTTTTTAAACAGTTTTGTATATTGAGATATTCCAAGGACTAAAGTACCGAATATGATGTTTCCTATAACGCCACTGCGATTCCAATTAGGTGGCAAATATCCACCAATCAAAGGACAAATACCCCATTCTCTGGATACAACAGTTTGTATTACACCTAATCCTGCACCTGCACCATATATCAACGTTTTTTTATCAAATTTTTGCATTTAATCACTTCACCTAATTTCTAATCATATACACAGTATAAAAACTTTTTCAAAGAACAAAACTTAAAAAATGTGCAATAGTTTTGGCATACCTACCTAAAATGTTTTATATTATTAGTGACATATTGACAGTATGCAAAATGAGGTATACAAAGATAAAAACTGGCTTACAGAACAATACTGGGGATTTGATTTAACAACAAGACAAATACAAAAAATATCTGGATTGAAAGAAACAAATGGAGCAGGTATTGCTTATTGGATGAAAAAACATAACATACCCAGACGCCTATCTACTAGAACTAAAATAGATGGGGCAAAATACTATTTATTAAATGACATTAATTGGTTAACACTACAACATTGGGGATTTGATTTAGAGTTATATAAAATTGCAAAAAGCATTAGTAAAAACTCTAAAAGCAATCTTGTTAAAAGAGCAATGGAAAAACACAACATTCCTATACATTCTAATGGAAATTTAAAATCAGAACTGCAAACAATAGAAGAATATCATTATCCTGACTGGCTTGTAGAACAACATTATGATAACAAGTTATCACTGGAAAAAATGGGAAAAAAAGCAGGTGTACGTGCAGAACTTATTTCTAAATTAATGTATGAATATAATTTACCTATAAATCAACAAATAGAACATACCGAACGTGATAAAAAGGGTAGACGATGGTGCTTTGATTGCAAAAAATGGTTATCTCCTAATAAATTTTATAAAAGTAAATATGAAACAGATGGATTGGGTGCTAGATGTAAAACTTGTAAGATGAGAGAATCTCTTATTTCTCGTGAAACAAAACGAATGATTGCTATCCAGATATATTCAGATGGTAATATGAAATGTAAACTATGCGGGCATGATGATGTTGATTTTTTAACAATTGACCATATTAATGGTGGTGGTAAACAGCATAGAATAAAACTAAATGCTAATTTTTATGATTGGTTGATAAAAAATAATTTTCCAGATGGTTTTAGAATTTTATGTCACAATTGCAATCATATGGTTAGTCTTAAAAAATATAAAAAATAAAAAAAAAGAGAGAATGGCGTTATTTATTTTTACGCCAATACTTTAGCTGGTGGAATCCCAGTATTTGTCAAGGGTGCCATAGATGCGGTTCTTGCCATTGCTGGCCTTGCACTAGCATATCTAGCTGTTGAAGCTCTAGCTTGTGATGCACCATATGGGAAATATTGTGGTACAAAACATTTTCCAAGTGCATATATCAATTGACCTAGAGATAAACCACCACATGTTGTTGCAATAAATTTATTGCTTTTCCATAACCCAGCTGCAATTGCTCCAAAAATACCTGCACCTACAAAACTTACAATAACTGTATTGTCTTGTAGACATGCTGGTCCAGTTGTAATCCATGGTGCAGATGGGACAATTGCTCTATACATAGGAGGTAAAATCACACCACCCACAATTGCACCGCCAGCAATCCAAATTCCTTTATCTTTCGTCCATTTTAAATATTCTTTTGTTCTTGCTTTCATTTTTTTTCACCTTACCTTTTTATTAATCTTACCCCACCAGCTCTTGCTACTGGGAAACCATATTCTGGCAATGCTCCTCTTAATGCTCCTGTCACTAGAGATACTAACCCAAACCCGACTAATATAGATTGAGTTGCATTACTCTTTACAAATAGACCTGCTCCTAATGCTACACCACCTGCAACCATTGGTATGATTACATCATTGTTACACCATGGTGCTGGTATTGTTCCAGCTAAAAGTGTTCCTGGAAAAAACTTCCTTATTAATGGTGGCGTTATTGCTCCGACCACGGCACCTGCACTAGTTAACAATGCCGTTTTAGTTGGTTTTTGATAACCAAATTTTGCCATATATTTTTTCACCTCATGTTTTTTTTTCATGTTGAGTGAACAAAAATCAATTAACTTTTCTTTATTGGTTTATACAATTAAAGCTCACTTCACCTTATTTTAACGTTATCAAAAAAGGTAATGTTAGTATATAAATATGGTGAAAAACTTATATATAGTTGGTTGCCCGACCATTGTCACTGCTTAGTATCAAAAACAATAAAACCGTATTTGTTTAATATAACCATAATTTCATCAATATAAACTTTGGCGTTATTTTCAAAAGCTTCTGGAGAAATCACACATAAGCAATTAAAATAATAAATTAAATCACTAATTTCCCTCATTGCATCAATGATTTTTCGTTTATCTGTTAATTGTGATAATTCATCATTCTGAATGGTTTCTTGCTCAAGTTCCAGTTCCGTCTCTGTTTCTGTTTTTACTGGTTTAACATCTATCTTCTTTGTCATAATGTCAATATAAAAATCATTTATTTGTTATTTAAAGTTTTACTAATGCAATTCTAGTATTTATTGTGGTTCACTATGGCAACTATCATCATACCAATAACAACCCGCTTGTGTACATGTATATTGAGTAGGCTGACTACTGCATTCCCACGGTTCAGAATTGCAAACGTAGTTATACCAATAGCATCCGTTTGCTTCGCAGGTGGTTTGGTTTGTATGATTAATACAAATTGGTGCCCATGAACGACAAGCACCATTATACCATTCACACCCGTTTGCTAGGCAATCCTCCCAATCTGTGTATTGATTGCATGGGTCTGGTTCAAGTTCGCTATGACAAGTGCTATCCCTCCACCAATAACAACCAGCGTTTTGGCAATCTATCTTATAATTAAAGTTTTCACAAGGTGGTTCAGAATAACATGCTCCATTGAACCAGTAACAACCATATCCTGTACAGTCTAACTCGTTATTAAGGCCTTCACATGTTGGTGTATTTGCATGGCAACTATTATTATACCAGTAACAACCGAATTCATTGCATAAGCCCTCAGTTTCAACATCTTCACAATTCAAAGTATCACGGCAGTCAGAACCATGCCAGTAACATCCAAGCCAACTACAATCCCCATCATTATTTATATCACTACAAATCAAAGAAGGATGACAGCTATTATTATACCAATGGCAACCAGCAGCATTACATTCGGAATAATTAGTATATGTTTCGCAATCATAACATCCTGTTTTGTCATCACCATCAAAACCTAGATAATAATCAATAACGCCAACTGTGTTAGTCAAAGTTGGTACAAAACTATAATCAGTTGGTGGATTTTGATAAATATATGCATCAAATATTTCAAAAACATTAATAATGGTTAATGTATCTTTTCCCCCTTTATCATTAATCCAATCGCAAAGCGTACCATCAAGCATAAATAATCCAAATTGGTTGTTTTGTTGCATCTTTTTTTTCACACTACCAATATAAAATGTTTCAGGTTTTATTTAAACGTTAGTATTGTGGGTCTGCATGGCAACTATTATTATACCAGTAACAACCGAATTCATTGCATAAACCCTCAGTTTCAACATCTTCACAATTCAAAGTATCACGGCAGTCAGAACCATGCCAGTAACATCCAAGCCAACTACACTCTCCATCATTATTTATCTCTGAACAGATTATAAAATCGTGACAACTACCATTATACCAATAGCAACCCTGAGCATAACAATCAGTTTGGTTAGTTAATTGTTCACATGTTGATTGAGGAGTACCATGGCAACTATTATTATACCAAAAACATCCATTATCTCCACATAAATTTTCATCAAGAATATCCTCACATACAAGTTCACTATGACAAACTCCACCATACCAATAACAACCAGCATCACTACAATCTTCAGCAGAAGTATAGTGTTCACAACTAATACATCCTGTTTTATCCGAACCATCATATCCAAGATAGTAATTAATGACACCAAATACTTGTTCAAGTGTAGGAACAAAATCATATTTTGTTTCATCTGGGGATGTTTGAGACGTATAACTATCTATTATTTCAAATACTTTGTCAATGGTAATAGATGGATTATCCTCAATCCAATTGCATATATTTCCTAAACCATGACAACTACCATCATACCAGTAACATCCATAATTATTACATTCAATTACTGAAGTAATTTCTTCACAAGAAAAACAGGTATTATTGTGCCAATGACAACCATTAGCTAAACACTCGGCTTCATCAGTTATCGCACCGCATGAAATAAATGCAACAAGACCATCACGGTCATACGCAAGATATTGTATACATGATGCTGATAACGGATAACTCGAATGGTCAAACCAGAAATCAATCCATTCATCATATTTATCAATACACGCTTGAACCGCTTCGGGAATTGTTTTACCATCCAATAATGACTTTGTAAACTCGTTAGCACTTTCCCAAAATCCTTTTGCATAAAGGTCATCATATGGGTCATCATATTTGAATTCAACTGGATTCATTACATCTTTCCAAAGAGCTACATATGTCCAAGTAACATTATAACCAACTGCTGCTTTACCACCTTGGTCTAAAATTTCAGAACACAATTGTTTTCCTGTTAAACATGAAATAAGATAAACAACCCGTCCTGCTAAATTACTACATTCATCACAGGTAAAAATACTTTCAGGTGTATCACCTGTAAATATACAAGAATTGCCATGACCAAAACCAAAAACACTAAAAGGATTATATTGGTCAATTGCATCATATACAAAAGTTTTATTAGCATTTTCTGCTCCAGCATCAGTTATATTCCATAACCCTTTATCAACAGCATAATCTACCATATGTCCTATGCCATTATAGCCGTGTATACAATAACTACAGTTTTTTCCTCTTATAAACAACATTTCATTTTCATCGGCCATAATATATATCTTCCTAGTTTATTCGTAATGATAAAAGTTCAAGGAGATGGTAATCCTGTTTGGCATGCACCATCAACCCAATAACATCCATATTTTAAGCATTCTTGTTCAGTTGGCATTTCTGAACATGCTGAATAAAATTTACAACCTGTTTTTAAATCACCATCAATTCCAAGATAATAATCTATTACTCCAAAAATTTGTTGGATAGTTGGTATAAATGTATATCCGGCAGGTGGAGTTAACTGCACATACGAGTCTATTATTTCAAATACTTCACTAACATCCAAGCCAGCTATTCCTCCTTTTTCTATAACCCAATCACAAATATCTGGTTCAACAAATGGTTCAGAATTACAAGTATTATTATACCAATAACAACCAAATCCTTCGCAATCAGTTTGATTATTCAAATCTGAACAATACTGTGGAGGATTAGAATGACAACCATCATTCCACCACCATGGACAATCACCATGACATGCTCCTTCATACCAATAACAACCCCATCGGTTACAATCTGATACAACTGTAATCTGGTCACATGCTGTTGGTTGATTGGTCTGGCAAGTATTGTTCCACCACCAGCAACCATATTGTTCACAGTCAGAAGAATTATCCCAGTAATCACACGAAGGTAAATCAACATACCAAACATTACAATTACCCAAGTGAACACCATCAACAAATAATTTTAAATATCCACTACCTGGACCGAAATCTTCTCCAAAACCATCAATCCATGTATAATAACAAACATTAGTATAATGTTCAGTATATGTATGTCCTGCACTATCACAAATATATTTTCCATTCCAATACCAGTCAGCATGAAGTGTTTTACCATAAAAATCAGGACCATTTAAATGGAAAAAAACATAAACCATATCTGACATATTAAAATGAGTCTTTAATGGCCCATAGTCTCTGCAACCATTCACCCAACCACAACTAATGGCCGTATCCAATACATCCTCGGTAGGCTGTGGAGAACCATGACATGCATCATTATACCAATAACAACCCCATCGAGTACAATCAGAAGAATTATTCAACTCACTACAATATACAGGCTTTGAATCATGACAACTATTATTCCACCAACGACAACCAGCTGATTCACAGGCTGATTCATTTGTATAAGTGGAACAAGCCCCGCATGGTGTACTTTGACAGGCACTACCACACCAATAACAACCAGCATTTTGACAAGCTGTTTGAGATGTGTAATCTGAACAATTAACTGTGCATGGTGTATTTTGACAGGTGCCATCACACCAATAACAATTAGCTGATTCACACTCTGTTTGATTATTTAATTGTGAACATTCAGTTGGTGGACCATCATGACAAGTATTATTCCACCAATAACAACCAGCAGTTATACATGCCCCACTATCTGAATAAGTGGAACAAGCTGGTCCTTCAGTATATGTTCTGAAAGTAGCATCATGTGGAGCACCATCTTCTATATATTCTGTTTTAACACCATTTTCAAACTGATATAATGTACCTTTATCATATGGATTTTGTGATTGTATCATCCACCCCCAATATGTTGTTGTACTGTATGGTTCATTTGTCACCAAAGATATTTCAATATTTTTATTTGTAAAAGTACCACTAGATGGATTAATACTAACCCAATGAGCAACTTCATCGGGTAAAACACTTGCTGGGATTACAAAAACTTCTACCCCGTTATCGTCCCTGAGTTCTACAAATAAATCTGAAGGCATTCCTTTACGCACTATACCAAATTCTACACTTATCAGATTGTTATTATTATTTGTAACTGTCTGCATCCATGCGTTAGTTGAATTAATATAAACCCCGTAATCTGAATTAGCTTGTTCTTGGTCTAGCATTCTATAAAAATGCCCCCAACGGTTTGTTTTTAATTAGAAAAAATTGCATCCTGTTGCACCATCTCCATCAAAGCCAAGATAATAATCGATTACACCAAAGACATTCTGTATAGATGGTATAAATGTATATCCTGTTGGTGGTGTTTGGAACAATAAAGCATCTACTATTTCAAATACATCTACTATAACAAGCCCTGTTGGTCCTCCTTTGTCTTGTATATAGGAACATAAATCTGTTTGAGGTTCTGGTTCGCTATGACAGGTTCCACCATACCAGTAACAACCATAGGTTGAACAATCCGTCTGATTATTAAGTTGACTACAAGCCGTAGGTTGTGCATCATGGCAACTATTATTCCACCAATAACAACCACCATTTATACAAGCAGTAGCATCTGAATGACTGGAACAAGGCAAAGCAGTTACTACTATATCAAAATCATGAAAATCATCAGATTGCCATTCTGTTTCAGAAGTTTTATGACCAACCTGCAATTGACCATGAAATGTTCCACCTCCATCAAAATTAATTTGAACTGGCCAACCGTTTGCACCGTTATAACCACAATCTAAAAGAAAACTTTGTTCACTACCTAATGGAGTACTTGTATCTCTATTTAATATAACAGAAACAATAGTTTCAGGACAACCACATGGAAAAGCAGTAAGTTGGTCTACATCAAAACTAGCAGTATATGTTGTTCCGGCTGTTGCTGTTCCCGGAAAATTAGGATTAACTATTTGACAAAAACCTTCATCTAATGCCTCACTACCTGATTGATAAGGCATTACTGTTCCTCTGAAATAATTATCCACTAGTCCCCAACCATTTGGATTACCTGGTTCATTTAAATTATATTCAAAAAGTGGTTGTACTCCATCTGGTAGTCCACTGGCACCTATTCCACTCATCTGCCATCCACAAACCTCATATGACCCATTTGTTAGAAATAAAAGATACCATGTTTTACTTGTATCAAGAGATAAATTTACATCAGCACATACATAATAATGTGTTGTAGGAGCACCACCTGAAACAGTTGCAATATAGCCATACCATTCCATCTGGTCTAAAAAATTTTGTGTAATGCCACCTCCAGAAAATTTTGGTTCAAAATCAAGTGCATCAGCAGAAGCAATACAAACAACCATACCATGATTAGTTGGAACCGCTGTTTCACGCAATCTAGCTACTTTAAAAGTCATATTTTTTAATGAACTATTTGTTACACAGAAAGGTTGAGCATGCATGCGTTCTCTGGTAGAATCGCCACCATATTCACCCCATATATTAAAACCAACATTCTTATCATCTGGCCACCAAATTAAACACGGACTGCATTGAGAATCAGATGGTGGCCACGGACAATCAGCAAGCGTATGCACACCAGCTGAAAAGGATGTTAACTGTTTAACAGTACTAAATGTTTTTTTTTTTATCATCAAATGACTCCGTAATGTATTTTGGATTATTGAACAAGTATAGTATCTGAACCCGAACGCCTAAACAATAACGCAAGTACAACAAGTCCACCCGCACCAACTGCAATATATGGTAGATAAGACATATACCATTCCTTACTATGACAAGATGATTCGCCTATTGGATTTGGAAATGGATACCAATGACAACCTGCTCCTATACAAGCACCTTCAGTTGTATAGCTTTCGCAACCTGTTGGTTCAGAAGTTGAATGACAACTATCATTCCACCAATAACAACTATTTGCTTCACAATTATATTGGTCGGTATAATCTCCACAGTCTGGTGTACCACAGGGAGTTCCTTGGCATACTCCATCGCACCAATAACAATTATAATTTTCACAGTCACTTTGAGTGGTTAGTATTTCACAACTTGGGAAATAGCTATGGCAACTTCCACCATACCAGTAACAACCATTTGCATAACATGTTGCTTCATCTGTATAAGATGAACACAGAGTTTCACTATAACACCATTGGTCTTCAGCTGGTGAATCATGAAATGTGATTTCTTGTGCATCCATTAATGTAACACTACCACCATTTGCAGTATTTAATTGTGACTGTGTAAAACTGCCACGAACAGGATTAGTTATGGTAAGAGACTCGATAAGACCCGATGCAAAACGAGAAACAATCTGAGCTGTTCCACCACTTTCTGGGTAATCCGTTCCAGATGATGTATAATACCAGTTCAACCCACTTGATACACAACAATCTGATAAACCAAAATTCTGGCATATATAATCAATTCCAGATTGGCTAAGAGACATTTTCTATCCTCCTATAATACTACATCCCGTTGCTACATCACCATCAAAACCAAGATAATAATCAATTACACCAAAGACGTTCTGTATTGTCGGTACAAATGTATATCCAGATGGTGGCGTTGAAAAAAGAAAAGCATCTACTATTTCAAATACATTAGCTATTACTAACGGCCAATGAGCATCAAGATAATAACAAAGATTTGATTGGTCTATAGAATGACAGACATTATGATACCAATAACAACCATAACCTAAACAATCACTTTGGTTATTTAATGCTGGACATGATGGAGCAGTTGAATGACATGCACCATTCCACCAATAACAACCATGATTTTCACATTCAACCTCAGTAGAAATAGCCTCACAAGAAACAGTACCATGGCAACTATTATTATACCAATAACAATTATAGGCTAAACATTCCGTAGAGTTATTTATGGCTTCACAACTCATTGTTGAATTACAAACACCATTATACCAGAAACAACCATAGGCAGAACAATCAGTAGCATTAGTTATAACATTACAAGTCCAAGAAGAATGACAAGAACCATTATACCAATGACAACCATAAATAGAGCAGTCAGTTGCGTTATTTAATTGCTCACAACTTGGTGAAGTAGTATGGCAAGAACCATTATACCAGAAGCAACCATAAACATTTACACAAGTATTTTCGTCAGCATGCGACTCACAAGGAATAAAACACCATTGGTCTTCAGTTGACTCATCATGATAAGTAATCTCTAAAGCATCCTGTAAAGTAACAGAACTACCATTTGCAGTATTTAATTGTGTCTGTGTGAAAGTGCCACGAGCCGGACTAGTCATGGTAAGAGAATCAATAAGACCCGATGCAAAACGAGAAACAATCTGAGCTGTTCCACCTGTTTCATTATAATTAGTTCCACCAACTGTGTAATACCAAGACAACCCAGTATTTACACAACAAAAGCTTCCGTTACCAAAATTTTCACAAATATATTGTTTACCAGTTAGGGTTAATGCCATTTTTCACTTCACCAATTTAATAAATGTAACACTAAGTATTTTAAACTTTTGAATGAAAAAAAAGAAAAAAAATTAAGAGATTGTCTTTTAATCTCCGTACCATTTACGTGATAAATACCCCTGCTTTGGTTCTGGGCGACGTCCTGGATGTTCCGAATAATATGCTTCTTTCCCTCTACTTTTCAAAAGCGTCATTAAAACAAGTACCCCACCTATCGCTAATGCACCATAAAGAATCAGTGTTCCGTAGTCTGGTGGTGGGTCACCCTCATCTTCAACTACACCATCAGGTATCCCATCACCGTTCTCATCTGGACCCGCACAACTATTAAACCATTTCCAAGAACAATCAGGAAAGATAATTTTTTTGTAACATTCATTGATTGACTCTATGTCCCCTTGTGGGCCACATGGATGCGGGTTAAAAAGCAAATCAACTATAGAATATATACAAGCAAGAATAAGAATAGCACCAATTATAATAAGTATTATTGTGACAAGAGCGATAAGTCCTAATGACCGTTCTTCTGTTAACTTGCTATTGTTACTAAGTCCTGGACTTAAATTCCAAATGATTGCATCACAATCTCTTCGACCACTGGCAGGAAGAGCATACGCATTCATATCAAATTCATCATTGTTATTCAAAGAATTTGGGATTTCATACATAGCATTGTAATATGGTTTTTCATAACTACCTGGAACCGTAGTAAATATTTTAGTTCTAAAATGCGGGTCAGGAGAAGCAAGTTCTCTAACAAGTATTCCATTAGCCTCATAATCTGTTTTTGTTTTTAAATTCATTTTTATTTCACCTACACCTTTTTTTAATATTTAAATGTTAAACCCCAACTTCTAATATGAACATTTGATACTCCTGAATTTACCCCAACACTAATATATGAAAAAGGTATTGCACTTGAAAAAAGTGCTGGTTCAATTGTTATTACACCCCAATCTCCAACAGTCGGAGCACTTCTTTCAAGAATCCTATTCCATTGTCCATCATACCATAGGTCGACACCATAGTGTATAATATCACCCCATCCTGCCCATTTGTAATATATTTGTCCACCTAGCATTGTTTGTGCTATTCTTGCTACGCCTATGTCTTTACTACACCAATGTTCAAGCCCATGTGGTGTTTCAATTTCATATCCACTACAACTCTGAGTATATGTTTCACCATTAGATTTTCTAACACATTTATTACTCCGAGCACACATCTGGTCAGCTGGACAGTTTCCCGTGGCACAACTACAACCATCCGTTACTTCATCACATTCATCAGAGCCGTAACCCATATATGGAAAACACATTACACTCTGACTTTCGTTGACGCCACATTTTTGGTAGCTAATGTCATTTATACAAATAGAACTATTTTCTTCAACAAGATTCCAATTAGAGCCATCACATTTGCAAAGATTATTTGTATAAGGGTCACACACTTGCCATCCATTTATACTTGGATAACAATTAAATCCGATTTCTTCGCAACCAGTGGTTGGTGTTCCACACTGTTCGCTCTGACATACTCCATCACACCAATAGCAACCTGCATTTTGGCATGCTGTTTGATTAACATAATCAGAACATACTGGAGCATCAGAATGGCAACTATTATTATACCAATAACAATCATGATTGGCACACTGTTCTGCATTAGTATAATCAGAACAAGTTGAAGTTCCGTTACCATTTCCATTATCATTTTGCATTTGGGATAAATAATAATAAGCAATCCCGCCTGCAGCAAGGAATACACCACCCATTAATAAAGACTGTTTGTCCATAATTTTTTCATCTCTTCATCATTGCCATTAGTACAACTACACCACCAACACCTACGATTATAAAAGGAAGATATTTCATATACATCTCTTGGTCATGACAAGATGGGTCACCAATTGGATTTGGATAAGGATACCAAAAACAATTAGCGGTTTCACATAATGATTTGGTTTTATGTTCCTCACAATCAGTAGATGGTGTATCACACTGTTCGCTCTGGCATACCCCATCACACCAAAAGCAACCTGCAGTTGTACAAGAAATTGAGTCAGTATATGTTGAACAAATAGGTGGTGTTGTGCCACCTGCATTAATAAAGGTTTGAAGCTCTCTTGAGTCGGTAGTTGATACCTCAGACGGACCGCTCATCCAACCAACATAAAAAGTCATAGTAATGGTTTCATCTTGTGTCCAATAATCTGTAGCAAAATGAGCAACAACTTCAAGATTTACAGTTTCGCCTGTCGTCAGTGGAAAAGGTTCACCCACAATACCCACTTCACCTTCAGGAGTATGCCCCGCTATAGAATATGCTATAACACATTCATTGTGTGCATCGCCATTATTTGTTATTTCAAAAAAACTGCCACCTTTTTCAGTGCATGGAATAAATTCCGCTACTAAATTGCAAGTACCAAATTGTAGGCTTGGGTCTGCATATTGTGGTGCCACATATCCTAAATGCGTTATATTTCCTATTCGTGTAGTTAAAATATTTTCAAACATTAAATCACTTCACCAAGAAATATAATGATATTAAAAGTATAAAAAGTTAGTGTCTGGAAAAAGTTAACTCGTTGCTTTTGTTTTGTATGGTGCTTCGTCTTTCTGTGATTGTATATAATATGCAACAAATGCTAACCCTATAACGCCTATAGTAATTGCAATTGTTGCCACATTTCCTGAAAATATTTGTGCTGGTGAACTATGACAACAGTTTTCATACCAATAACAACCATGTGTTCCACATTCTTCTTCAGTTGTTAATGTATCACAAACATCCAAAGCTACTAGACCATCTCGGTCATGGGCAAGCCACATAATACAATCCTGGGATGCAGGGTCTTCTGGGGAAGTATAATACCAGTAATCAATCCATTCATCATATTTATTTATGCTTTGCTGAACTGCTTCTTGAAAAGTTTTTCCATCTACTAATGCCTTCCATAGCTCGTTTGCACTCTCATAAAAACCATATGCATATGGGTCATTATATGGGTCAGGATAAACAAACTCATCACTCTCATCCGTATCCGCAACCCAAGTCCAACTAACATTAAAACCCGCATAGGCAAGAGCACCCTGTTCAATTATCGCAGGACCAAGACCCCCTGCAGTAAGACAAGAAAGAAGATAAACAACACGACCAGATAACCTATTGCATTCATTACAGGTAAATATTGATTCTTCGCTATCGCCAGTATATACACAATTATTACCATGACCAAAACCATAAAAAGCAAAAGGGTCTGTCTGGTCAATAGCATCATAAACGGGTATCTTATCGGCCTGCGTATCATGTAAATCAGTTATATTCCATGCTCCTTTCTGCTGAGCATAATTTACCATATGTGCAAGTGCATTATAACCATGCTCACAATAGTGACAATTCCTTGGTCGAACAAACATCATATTTTCTGGATTTGGCATAGCTTTTACATCCGTTTTTTTAACTCATCCATAAGTTTTTTTTCAGCATAAAGAAACTCTTCACCTGCTGGTGTCCCACGTTTAGCTTCTTCTATAATCTGCTCTGGTGTATAATGTCTGTTAAGCTGAAATATTCCAGGCATTTCTCCCTTGCTATGTCTCTCTTCCATTCTTTTTATTAAATTTTGTTTATATTCTTCATCTACAAATGACATTTTCATTTCACCTTTTTTTATTTTTAGTTATTTGATTTTCCAAACATTGCTCCAGCAATTACTCCTATAATTCCAAAAAGAGCTGCTGATGGCAATATATATAATAATTGACACACACCCCATGGTAGGGGAACATCATAACAATGATAATTACAAATTATGTTTGTACACTCACAAAGATATTGGTTGTTCCCATAATCTTCACAATCAAGAGGCTCTCCACATTGTGGACATATCTGGTCAACTGGACAAGGTATTGACCCTGGCACATCCTGTGTATAAAGAAGGTAACCAATTCCGGCACCTAACCCTGCACCGACTAAGCCACCTATTGCAGCCGACCCTGCTTTTCCCATTTGTTTTACCTTCCCCCTTTCATCTGATAATACTGACGAGGGGTCATCCACTTCCCCTCAAATTCCATTATAATATCTGCTTGCCCCATCTTTTCTATTTGTTGAAACCAAGAGTCTAAATTACTCATATTCTACTTCACCTTAAAACTAAAATAGACTATGAAGCATTTAAGTTTTTTGATTAGCCTAATTACATTCTCATTTTATAATCCACCAATCAAGATTACCATGATAAATAATTTTTTGTTGTTTCATCGCAAACTCGCCAACTGCTTTTTCAACACCATGATAATGATAATCATGACCTCCAATTATTCCACCTACTTTTATTTTTGGATACCAAAGCTCAATATCTTCTAACACATAATCATATGCATGATTACCATCAATATAAACAAAATCGAGATTATTTGGAACATAATTAACGCCTTCACTTGATGGCTTGACTACGAACTCTATTTCATTGTTGTATTGTTTCAACCTGTTTTCTGCTATTCCTTTTGCTTGAGGTATCAATGGTGGTAAAAATGGGTGGTCTTCTGTGTCTTGTTCATATTGAATATATGGGTCAACAAGATAAAGTTTTTTAATTGGTAATTTTTTCAAAATATTTTTAGCATTGCCACCCATCCAAACACCTATTTCAACACCAATGAGCGAATCATTTTGATTGTGTTCTGCGATATATTCTATCATTGGTCTGTATTCTAATATTTGAACTGTATGGCCAATACCATATCCTCCTTCCATTATTAAAAAATTAGCTATTGTATTGCCAACATAATTATATGGCATTTTTTTATTTTTCTTATGATAACCTTCAACTGTTACAAAACCAGCGTTAAGTAATGTAAAAGGCACTGGTTCAAGTGTGGTATATCTACCAAAAACATATCCCGCTAAAAAATGTGGTATCAACCACCAATCTAATATTTTCTTCTTGCTTTTAACCAAAACACTTCACCTTGAAACCAAAATAGAATGTGAAGCATTTAAGTTTTTTGATTAAAAAAAATTATAGAATAGTTGTCTCAGAGTAGATGTTACGACTACTATTCCAAGTTATTTCAACCGTATGATGAACAACAACGTCTTCTGATGTAATTGGAAGAACAAACAGACCAGATGTTGTTTCGTTTCCACGTAATATCATAGCTAACATTGATACATTATCAGAATGAAGTATATCTCCATCTTGATTATACGACCTGACAAACACGTGTATCTCAGTCGCTGTTTTTTCACCAGAGTTCATTATCCATAACTCAACTGTAATCGCTGTATCACTAGACAAATCAATAAATCGATACATCTCCACAGTTGCATCGATTTCTGGTTCAGGAGGATTAAAATAATCTGTGATGTCTTCAACATCTCCACCAAGAAACATAAACCCAGCTACAACTATTAAAATAACCAATATTATAGCATTGAATTTATCTAGTTTCTTTTTTTCCTTTGGTTTTTCATCATTATCCATTTATACCACTATCTTAAATAAAGAATAGGGATTTAAACTTTTTGTCACTTTGACAATCCCTTACTTTTTAGTTTTGAAATAGAAGTACGCAATTGCAAGCAATACAACGGCTTGTATATCAATAGAGTTAACTATATCTACTATACCCATGTTTTTCTTCACCTCCTTTCATAACATAATATATTTAATGAATGTTAAAAAAACTCCTCGTTACGATTACTTTCCACTAGTTTTAACTAATGTTCCTGCCTCGTCAATGACGTCCTTCCAAGCTTTAATAATGTTTTGTTCCTCTTCAGGAGATATGTTGTCATCATCAATAGATTCTGATATAACTTTTAACCCTTGTGCAAACTTAAAAGAAATAATCTGACTGTCCGCAAATTTATCTTTTAAACCTTGCCATTTCTTCCCCATAAAGGTAGCAGCAAGAGTCATAAGAATTGTAGCTACATACGCAACAAGTTCTGGGTCAATATCCATAATTGCTCACAATAACGAAAAAGATTTAGCCTGTATATAAATGTATATCCAAAAACTTTAAGAGCAGTAGTTTTTCAGTCACATAAAATAAACAGAACAAAGATTTCGATAATAAAAACTGCAATATACACAAAAAATGATATTATTATAAGTGCTATAGACTCCCAAACAGAAGAGGGACCTATAAAATTCCAGAGTAATGTAACAGGTATAATTGGTAATAAAAGAACCATAAAAAACAAGCCTAACAAACTTCCTCTAGTTAAATATGACATTTTTTTTCTCCTATAGATATTTTAATCCTTCTATTTTTGGTATGTAATAATCTTTTGCCTGTATAGTAATTGAACGAGCCTTGTTCCTGCTACAATAAAAACATCGTTGTGTTTCTTTATTTCTACAGTTATGCATCCTTTGACAAAGTATCTGTTTAGTATTTTGTTTAAGAGCTTCCTCAGATGTTTCTATCCGTTTTTCATTCCAACGCAGATATTTATTTCGCTTCTTCTGGGATTCAAGCTCTTTATAATATTTCATCACAGCCAAGACTAATACCCCATCTCAGATAGTTTTTGGTTTACATATTGTTTTATTTGCCCCATCCCGACAAGCTCTCGTCCATCTTCAGTCATAAGCATTGGTATTGGTCCTTCAAAACCTGGTATTGTTGATACATCAATATATCTGAACTCTATCGGTGTTTTCTGCATCCACATCTTTGCTATTTTACATTCTGTGCAAGAGTCTGCACCATATAAGTCAATCATATTATCATTGCCCTTAACTTTTATTCAAATTTAAATCTTTTTCTTTTTTTATGGAAAATATTTAAATATTACTTCCATTTTTTGGAAATTTTTTATATCCTAAATACTAAGTTTTAATTTATCTCTATTATAAAAACATTGAAAACATTCTGATTTATCACCTTCAAAACCAGTTGATTCTTTCCATCTCATATAAAGAAGATAATCAACTAAATTTTTACGAATGAATATCTTTTTTCTTCCATGTCCACATTTATAGAATGTCATTTCCATGTCCTCTTAATTTAGAACCAAGCAAGACTTCCCCGTTATCTCTTTCAATTCTTTCATGTTTTTTAATCAGATTCAAACAATTTTTACAAGTAACATGTTTCCAACTAAAATCAAGTTTATGTACATGGTATCCACAAGCCATGTTACAAGCATAACCCCAGATAGAACCATTATCTATTCCTGCATGAACTATATCTGTTATCACTCTTATCTCTCCTTTAAACCATGAATTTGTAATTTATCTTTCTTTGAATTGTATTAGATAACTCATTACCAAAACAATCCCAACCATCATATCTTTCCCTTGCAAATAATTCTATTTTTTTTGCATCTGGATAAAAACTTTCAATCATATTATAAACAATATTTGGTTTAACACTATGTTTTGTAGATTTTTCTGTTATAACACTTTTCCATCTGCCTCTTTGTTTTTTATCAATAGGTATAAACTTTTTATAAAACCAAAGCAAATATTCATGGCAAAATCTTATTGTAAATGCAGGTGCAATACCATTTGTTTTATCCCATATGATACGAGCATGAAGATTATATCCTAAATCCTTTGCAATTTTTTCAGCATTAAATAAATATTTATCAATAGTCCACATAAATAAAATATTAGCATCATACTTTTTAATTATATTTTTTATTTCTTCTAATGATAATGTAGTATAATCAAGTTCTCTTTTTTGATTAGGTCTACATTTACGCAACCCACCTTTATTTTGTTGCCACGGTGGGTCAGCATATACTATATCATATTTCATTTTCCTTTAACTCCTAATTTAGAACAACAACCTACTTGTTAAACTTCCATTTGATTTTAGATGGGTCTTGCCAATCCTCTGGTTTATCAACAGTACATTGAGCACAAGGGTCTATACCAAGACGCTCTATGATACAATAAAGACAATAACTAGTTACCATCTTCCCGTCTTGAGAGATGCAATCAAAGGTTGGATAAAAAGGATGACCGCATTGTCTCATCGCTACCTTTGCTTCTTTCAATACTTTTTTTGGTACAATCTTTTCCATTATGCCTTCACCTTATGACGCTCAATATTAACTGAACCATATAAACATTTTGAACAAGAAGTGTATCTCTTGCTTTTACCACCATAAACCCAAATATGTTTACATTTAGGACACTTTAATAAAGTACCTTTTTTAAGTTTTTTTCTAAAATCCAGGATAATCTTTTTTTCAATGGGCGATGTTATTATAAAATCTTCTTCGTTCATTTTAAAATCAATAAAAACTGTATAGATAGGTTGCTATATAAATTTTATGGTTTTTTAATAGATTCTTCTTTTATATCTACCCATAGCTTTGCTACAAATTTTATTATACGTTTTCTAAAAATAAAAATAGGACCTATCCCCAGCCCAGTCATCACAAGCCACATACCTAACCCTTCTATGGCACCACCTAAAAAAATTTCAAGCCAATTCATTCTTTAACCGCTTCTGCTTTTTTTATTCCAACTTCCATACCCTTGATAGCACCTTTTCCTGCCATCTCAACAAGTTTTGGTGTTGCTCCTGAAACAACTGGTTGAACAGGCATACCTACATTTGGGATGCCTTCTGGTCTATTAGGCATTGGCATAGGTTTTGGCATCCTTGGAAGCTCGTTACCGCTTATTGATTTAATAGATATTGCTGGATGTGCCTGTTTATCATCACGATGCTGTCTCAATATATGAATAAAGTATTGCTCATCCATTTGATTTGTAAATCTAACCATTGCTTTTTGATTTCCTCTTAATTTAACCTTCACAGCCATTTTTAATCGCCTAAGTTCAACCTTTTTTAAATATGTTTTTTAGTATAACTTTATACCAATAATAAGTTACATAACCTGCATAAAAAAAAGCGATTGCTAATACAAAATATATCCATATATTCATTTCAATATCACCAATATACCACTTATGGTGGATTTATTTTTTTATTTAACAATACTTCATCAATCACATTCATACATCGAGCTTTTTCTTCTCCATCAAACCTTTCACAAAGCTTTGAAACGCTTCCATCAATTGTAGCAATATCCCAAAGATTACGCATAAATTCTGTTCTAAGCTCCGAAGCTTTAGCAGATGCTCTTTCAAGACCATCAGTTGATTTGATTTCAGTAATATCGTGACGTAGCTCTCTTGATTTTGATAAAGCATATTCAGCAAGTTGTTTTTCTTTTCCCTTTAGATTTACAATATTTTCAGAAGCTAAATCCCAACGTTCTAATGCATTTAATTCGTCAAGCGAATGTCCTACTCTTTTTTGGACTTCTTCACTTCCTATACCATCTCTTAAAGCAAAACGCACTGCCTCATTTAAATCTCCTGATACCATACTGAAATGGTCACGACTGCAAGGTAAACAAGCCACTCCACCTGAAATCTTTTCAGGAGTTAAATCTGATGAAGGAATTGTTTCATGATATGCCTCTTCAGCTTTTTTTTCCAATTCAGGAACTATCTTATCTATTTTTCTTTTTGTTTCAACTAACTCTTTTTCACTAGAACCCCTTGCCACCTGTTTAGCGTCAGTATAATATCTATTCATAGCTTTTTCTTGTTCATCCCAATTAGGATTGGTTATCTGACTAGATATTACTTGTCCCGCAAGGTCAAACAAACCAGCAAGCATCTTATATTTAAACGCATCAACTACCATACTATTCCTATCTCACTAACAGTATATTATTTTTCCTATTTTGCATAATCCAATTTCCTGTTAAGAAATATGTAATATGCCTCTATGTCCTTTGAGTCCTTAGAAATATTTCTACTTGAATCACCGATATGATTCATTGCATTCTCTGCTAATGTTTTTAACTTCTGATGCTCTTTCAATATATCTCTGACATTCATCTTTTTCATTTCTCCTCAAAATAATTCTTCCATTCTTTTTGCATCTTTTGCAACATCTGTATTGTCTGTATTACCAACAAATTGATTTGCAATGATTTCTTTAATAGCTTCTTTTCCTTTCTTACGGCAATCAATACTCAACATCGCAAGTTGAACACCAGTTACCAAATATCTACCTGCCATCTTTTCCACCTACATCATATTAATAATTTCTCTCTTAATCTTATATACTTGTTTATCAAACCAAACAAGGCCCGCATTTGGACCATACTCTGGTGGGATATTAATTATAGTGCTGAATAACGCTGGATGGTCATCTTTCAACCAAGTTAACAACATCTCTGTATTAATCTCATCTTGATATTGTTTGAACAAATTACCATATGTTTTTTTATATTTCATACCAGCGTTTTTAATGTCACCAGGTGTCATAGACCAAAGGTCTGTATCAGTAATAACTGCATCATAAAGGTCACTTGGTGTAACACCTTTAAGCTGTTCATTAAACCATCCTCGAACTACTTCAGTAGCAATACCAATTCCAAGGTTTTTTGCAAATGATTTAATTTTGCTTAAATCAACCATTCTATGTTTTCTTCCCTTTCTTCTTCTCTTTCTGCTTTTTTGCTTTTAGATGATGCAGACGATGTCCGTTGAGAGATTGCTTGGTTTTGAAATCATCTCGCCCACAAAACTCGCATACAAATTTTGGTTCCTCTTTTTGTTCTACATCTAGGATGTCATCTGCTTCAACTTTTATCTCTGGCCCTGTTCCTGTTCCTTCTGTAATTGCATGTTCCTTTGCTGTCTCATAAAATGCTTTTTCAGCCTCAGCAGGTGGTAGGTTTAATTCAGCTTCGGCTTTTAGTTCTGCTTCTGTCTCTGCAATCAACTCTGCTTGTGTTTCTATTATCTGTTCTTTTGCATCCTGTTTTGGCTCTGGCTCTACTTGTTCCTCCATCTTTTTCAATTCGTCAATAGCTACTTCTTTATATTCGATTTTTTCTCCGCCTTCAACACCACTATATATCTCAGGCACTGTATCATTCATATCACCGTTAACCTTTTTTTCATCTAGTATCGGTATCGGTATCGGGTTTGAATCCATAGGCAACGATATTTCTTTTTCAACTGGCATCATGTGTTTATCCTCTTCAATAGGTTCTCCTACTTCAAGTTGTTTACCACATCTTGGACATGCGACTCGTTTAGCACCAAGTGGTATTTTCATACTTGTTCCGCAAGAGGGACATTGTGCATTATATCCTATGTCAGCAATTATTTGTTTTGGTTGTTCAACTGATTGTGGTTGTGCCTGTGATTCTAATGGTGCCACTGGAAATTGTCTCTGTTCAGGCCAAGCTATTTCTGGCTCAATTTCGGTTTCCTCTTTTGGTTTGAGGTTGTATGGTTGTTCCTGTGGTTTATTTTCTATAACTGGTGGCATAAACGTCTGAGCAGGTTTTTCTGCTGTTTCCTGGGATACTTCAAGTCTACGATTACATCCTGGACATTGAATTATTTTTGCTGAAAGAGGAGCAGTAATTAATTCGCTACAATATGGGCATTCGGCTTGCCACATGTTTTTTCCATCTGTTGTTCCTTCCATCTGTCGTTTATCTTCTGTGCCAACTTCTGCAGCGGTTCTAGCAATAGCTGCACCGACTTGCGAAAAGCCTCCTTTAACAGCATCCGCAATTGTATCACGTGTTTTTCCCTTTTCATCAAGTTTCATAACTTCCAATTTGTGTTTATCCTGTAATTCTTTATATTTCAAATCAATTTCAGAAAGCGATTGCTTGTTCCCAATTGTTTCACCTATAATCCTTCTTACATCATCAGGTTTTAATTTAGGTGTATTAGTTTCAATAATTCTCATCACATCTTGCTCACGAAGACCTGTCCCTTGCTGTAACTGCATTTTTATCGCTCTCATTTCTTCTTCTTGTTTATGCAAACGGTCTGCTTCAAGCATTTCAATTTTTTGTTCAAGACGTGCCATAGTGGGGTCTTGTTGACCACCTGATTGTATCTGCATCTTTAAAGCAAGCATTTCTTCTTCTTGTTTACGTCTTCGCTCATCTTCCATCATCTCTATTTTATGTTCAAGACGTCCCATATGCTCATCTTGTCTTGGTGGAGGCTGATAATAATATGGGTCTGGTTGCCTTATGCCATCATATGGGTGTCCATATGGCTCTCTAGTTCTAGCTGGCCTATCATATGGGTTTGCTGATACACTATCATACCTAGGCGTATAACCACCTCTGTCTTTTGGCCCAATACCACGATATGGTTGTTTATAATAATTTTCTTCCCTCTCTCTTCTGCCTATATAATTTCGCAGTTCATGTTCATAAATCTCTGCGATATATGCTGCATGATGAAGTTTGTTAACGCCTGATTCCATTGCTTGAATATCATCTGTTAACTGTGCACCTGTAGGAAGGTCTTTTCTCATTTTGGCTCTATCACTTATAAGCTTAATAAAACCCGTTTTCAATGGTGGTGCATACTGCTCAAGAAATGTTTTTAGCCATTCATGTGGTTCAACTATTCCACTAGTAGGCAACACAACAGCAGGCTGTGGTATCGGGGTTTCCTGAAGATGAACACGTGTCGCTGGTTGTTCAACTGGTCTAGCATATTCTGGCTGACGAGTATATTGTTGTTGTATCGGTTGTTGTGTCTGTGTTTGAACTGGAACAGGTTGCATAGGAGTTGTATCCTCAACTAATGGAATCAATGGGCTTTCCTCTTGTGGAATATTTTCAACGGTATTAACAGGCTCAGCGGTATCAATAGGTTGAATTCTTGGTTGTTTTATATATTTATCAATAGTAGATGTAGAATAACCAGTTGATTGTTGTATCTGTGGTATGTTATAACCTCCATCTTTTAAAGTCTGTATATTAATTATTTCTTCTTTCGTTAAAGGATGTTTAGGTTCCATGTTTTTTATCTCCTCTTAATTAATGACATAATGACAATAGGCATGTTATATAAATATATTTGCAAAGATAGACAAAATATTATAAAAGGGGGAGGCGGTGGAGAAGGATGTTTTGCTATGAGTAAATAAAAAAGAAAAAGCCCTTCAGCTTGTAAATCGAAATAGCATCTCTCTTTCTCCGCCTAGTAAAAGTATATATATTCTGATGTATATAGTTTTTTTGGTAATTATGAAAAACAAAAAACTATTGATTTACATAACCAACAATGTCCTCCCAGTCCTATCTATTATTTGGTAAAAATCAAAAAACTTATATAGCAAACTATCTATACCACGGTCTGATTGAGATAATGGAACCCAACACTAAGAGGATGGATAAAATGGTTTGGGTAAGGATATTAGGAGTAACGGTATTTTTGTTTATATCAATTAAACTAGGATGGTTGCCATAAGATGTTTTCCAAAAAAAACAAACCACTTGAAATACTAAAAATTATGCATATACCACAGGATGATGCAGATAGGCTTATTGGTGGGATAACAAGACTTCAAGCAAAACACCAAAACATTAATGACTTTGTAAAAAAAGCATTACAACTTACTAAGAACGAAAATGAAGTAAATTTTATGTGGTATTCTATAGGACTAAAAATAGGAATTTGGAGTGAACTAGGAATCATCATACCAAACCATGTCTATAAAGATATACAAAAACATGGCAACAAAAAAAATAAACCAATAGACCCTGCCGTTCAATAACCTCATCCTATTAATGTTTTAACAGACAAAATTCCTTTGATTGTTTTTATTTTTTCAATCATAATGTTTTCTAAAATATTATCTGATTCCGCTACAAGCTTTATTATTAAATCCCATTCACCAAACAAGGGATAGACATATTCTATCTCATTCATTCTACATAGCTGATTATAAACCAGGTGCTCATCAGTGGGACTCGTATTTATTAACACAAACCAAACAACCATACAACTGGGTAATGGCTAATGTTTATAATAAGATTTCGATTTACTGTAAACCTCGAAAGAAAAACCATCCAAAGAAGTCTTTCGTAGTTCAAAAAAAATGCTGAATTACTCCTATAACTTTTGGGGGATGAAAAAAAATTATTCGAAACTTTCTTTTTCAATTGTTTCATTAACAAGGTCTTTAAGTATCTGTTTTCTCTCTTCCACTGTTTCTTTTTTTACTTCTTCTCGTAAAACAATATGATGACGTGCATGTTTATCATGTTCTATTGGTGGAAGTTTTTCTGGGTCTTTCGTTGTCTTATCAAAACCTACATGATGTATATCCCATTCACGCCTTATATATTTCTCACCATCTATTTCTATTAGACATGGATGATTAGGATTTGTTTTTCGCAGGTGCTCTTCAGCTATTAATCTATGTTCTCTCACATAGCCTTTATTGTTTGCATATGGATGTTCTGGAACTTTAGCCTCCCAGTATCCTTTCTGATTTTTATATCGTGCCATTATTTTTCATCCTTGTTAAATAATCTCATTCGTTAAAAGCATTGTCATATCTTTTTGGTTGGTCACAAAAACCATGTATGTCATCTGTCATGCATTTACCAAAGCGGAAAAGCTGGCAAGCTTCATCACATTGTTTCTTTGTCATTTTTTTTTCTTACCCTCCTTTTTATATCTACTACCATTTTTACTTATTTTTTTCTTATCCTGAGTATCCCAGTATTCCTTAGTCTTTCCTCTATCAATCGCCCGTAGAAGGCCTTCTATCCTTCTTAGTGGCTGTGCCTTTATCTTCTTCATCATCATCCTCAAAATCCATCAGATGCTTCTGATGCATGCTCAGTCCACACCATTTAACTTTTACCATGTATCCTTTTCCCCTTATAAAAATTCAAATAGTTCAACCCTAGCAGAACCAAATGTCATGACTCTAACAAACAACGCTAGAAACATAATTACATTTAATGTTCGCCTAGCTACTATTTCATCTATTACTTCTTTATCTTTATTGTTCACGTATTTCTAACCCACCCTTGATACTGTATTGTGCCACCATCTTTTTTTATATCACCACAACGAATTGTTTCCATATCATCACAACCATCACATACGGTATTCAACCAGAAATGATTATATGCCTGACCGTCCTGAGTTATCTCCACACCTATATGGACATTGCCTTGTCCACCTGAGTTATGAACCCACACTTGAACAAAGTATGCATCATACTGGTCGCTCCAATATCCATTTGTTCTTGTTACTACACAGTCTGGTTTTTCTTCTTCACACATGCAACCTGTGAAGAGTATTGCTATCAGCATCAATATTCCTAATATTATTATTATTTTTTTCATTTCTTCCTCTCCTTTTCTAATAGATAGTCTATTATTGGGCATCTTTTTTGTTCACATTTCGCAAACCATATATCATGTAATTCTTTAATCTCTTTCTTCATTTTTTTTCTCTCATTGTTTTAATAATGTGATAAATAGGACACACTGATTCACCCATACACATATCATAAATTATATCAAACGTGTTATTATATCCTATTCTATGATTGTCAGTAACAACCTTGCTTGTCTGCAGTTTACAGCATGACCCATATGTTTTAAACATGCATTCTTCTTTAATTTTTTTCATCTTTTATTCACCATGCATTTTTCCATTTAACTCGTCTAACTTTTCCACTGCATAAATCATTTGCTATTTTTGATGTTGCATGTTCATAGAACCTGTATGGCTCTTTCCGGCCACAGCGTTCACATTCCCAAATAAATAATTCTTGTTTATCTTTAATCTTCATCCATCAATCACCTCAACCATCAATACCATATTGCAGGAACACCTACATCAAATTCAGTTCCACAAGTCAAGCATGTTGCTTTTTTATCATGAAATCTAAGTTTGAATTCTTCATTGCATTTAGGACAAGTTACCTTTGTAATCTCCATCCATCAATCACCTGTACTTTTCTTTAGAAACTTTTTGGTATAATATATAATCATCTCTTTCCATTCTAGCTACATTATCTCTAATATCCCTTTTTACTTCTTCTAATGTTTTAAATGGCTCACAACTATAAGCATAAGCGTCTAAATATCCATCTATAACATTGGGCAATCTATCAGCATTAATATTTACTAAAATGTATTTTGGTTGCTTTTTTTCTTTACATCCGATTTTAAATAACTCAATTATAGTTCTAAATATTTTCAATCAATCACATCCTTCTATTTTTTTAATCTCTTTTTCAATTTTATGTATCTTCAAATTAAAATAAACCCATACGACAACAATGCAAAGTATTGCTCCAACCAATACACCAACGCCATAACTTACCATATCCATCATTTCATCATCTACCTGTAGTATCGCATTTTTTCATCCATCAATCACCTTCTTTTTTTTATCCTCACTAATGAGTTTTACTCTTTTCAATGGAACATATTGAGCATATCCTGCAGAGATGTCTTTATATACATCCCATTGCACAAGCACCCACAACATATGAACTGAACCACGGCGAGTTGCATCCAACATTTTTTTAACACCAATTATTTTACCTGTTAACGGACAATCAGGGTTCTCACAATTATGACGCACACGTTTATTTATTAAATCCTTTTTCGCCATCATCCATCAATCACCACTTTAGAATAAGATATAACGATTGATAATCCCAAGTTATTTTACTACCACAGTTGGGACATTCTATAATTACCTCTCTCCCGATAACAGGTTGAGTTCCATCTGCATCTGGTAATCCTGATTGTACCTCTTGGTATTCCATTTTATCAGTATTCCAAAATTCAAAGTCAAATCCACAATGACTGCAATTGCTTTTAATTTTATATTTCTTTTTCATCCATCAATCACCTCAAGTTCATGGTTACCATAAAATTGCTTCGCTGACCATCCCTCTCCCAACAAAATAAACTGAAAACTATACGCCTCCACCGCATCATCAAACCACTCACTAATACTTATCATCTTAGGTGCATAGTCCCCAGAACATATCACATCTTTGTTAAGAAAAAACTGGCATGGCTCAGTATCCTCCTTAAACTCAAGAATATTTATATCCTTATCTCTTAGCTCTTCAAGAAAACACTTAACAGCGGTCTTAGATTTGAGAGTTGTTTTCCAATTACTACCATTTTTAAGTTTGAATGCTAGGAGATATTGCTTTGTTTTCTTTGTTGCTATTACATTATAAATATATCTATCTGTCTTTTTTTCCTTTCTAAAAAAACTCATCTATCAATCACCTACTTCTATAATACAGTTCACACAATCATATGGTGTAACTGTTGTTTGTACAACCAATCCTGCTTCATTTTGCACCAAAAAATGCCGTATCTTCATTCAATCACCACGTATAATTCTTAGGATAATTACCACCCGTCTGATTATTAATCTCAAGTATCAAACCCCAACAATATTTCTTTGAACCAGGATGATGTTGACCATATTCATCCAAAGCACCCTGCATGAAATCTATTGAACGTTTTGTTAAAAACAAACTCAACTGTTGCTTATTAATTAATATCACCTTCTTTTTTATTCATAATTGAAATACCACACAACGGATAATCAACTGCTTTTATTTCAAACATACCAACATATTCTTCTTTTTCTGAAAAAACCATAAGAAACGTTTTACTAAGACCAAAAGCCGTTTCATCCTGTATCATCCTAAGCTGAGACGCTCTCAAACCACAATAACCCATGGCTATTCGTTTTACTTCAACATGTTTATCATCAACACATTCAAAATCTAAATATCCTGAACCCTTTTTCCTTGGTTTCCAACCCAACTTAGTTAACATTGCTTCTGCCATTTCTTCAGTAGGTGTCATTTTTTACCTCTCATATCATATCAATTATTTTTTCTTTAAATTGGAATTTGGTAAGCTGAGACTGTTGTAGCAACTTCCTACCTGTAGCACCATCAAGGAAACTATCCCTCTTGTCTGATTGTCTATTAATATATTGCTCTCTAAGATTCTTAAAAGACTTCTCCTTTAATTTCTTATTCTCTCTAGCTTTTAATAGTAATTCATTCTGTTTCTTTAATTCCCGTTTGATTCTGGTAATATTCTTATTAAAGAACTCTTCACAATCAACCATATCCTGTTCAACCTTACTTTGGAAATAACTACTAACATCACTAATATACGCATCAATAAACTCAGACTGATGCTTCTTGAAATAAATAGAATAATTCTTGCCCTTTGACTTTTCTTTAGCCATGCCCCACCTATTTTACCATGGCACCTTGATAACGTTTGTATACTTCTAAAAGCCTCACTATTACATCTTCTTCTGTTTCACGCTTATGTATCTTAATCTCTTTTAATTTATTCTTGGTACTATTTCTACAGCGTATAGATGAATATGCATCTTTCTTCTTCCCTACCATATAAAAACCTCACTATGAATATGCAAGTGCATACTTAAATCTTTCGTCTATTAGACTCTAATAGAAATCTTTATATGTAATATTTGACATTATAACGTTTCTATGTCTTTGATATTGTGTCCACACAATATTGGTCAATGCATCAACTTTATTTGAAACATTGTTAGGTAGTTAGAGCAAGGACTAACCCAATAATCGGCGAATAATCCGTTCTGAGGAGAATATGAGCTAAACCTACAATGATACGATGCGGAAAAAAAGAGATGTCAACTCGAAGTTGCAAAAAGACCATAGATTAGTGTATAACATATATGTATTATACGTCTATTAGAAGTGAATTATACATCTAATAGTTGTCTAATATACGACTATTAGAACTCTATTACACGTATAATATATTAGAAACAGATATAGATTGCATTTTAACCATACTCACTTTTTTCGTAAGTTCCACACGAAATGAAGGGGTCTTAGGCTGTTTTCGAGAGAAGTTATGG